>Ga0070750_10001196_pt1 | contig 14515 bp, 21 predicted proteins | sample VirMetDEL_Nov_24_FD_77013 | JGI IMG/M metagenome (GOLD analysis project Ga0070750, IMG submission 77013) | Aqueous microbial communities from the Delaware River and Bay under freshwater to marine salinity gradient to study organic matter... | ecosystem: Environmental > Aquatic > Marine >...
GTGAAAATATTCCTTATTTTGTTCTTGATAAGGGTGATAGAGCACCATATAATGTTGACGTAATCTCGAGCACATGTCCATGCGCAGGTCTGAGTTCTTATCATGCAAAAGCTGGTGAAGACAATCCAAATAATCAGTGGATGGAAAAGACTGCTCGATATGTACTTGGTGAAGTAAAACCAAAAGTATTCTGGGGTGAAAATTCTCCACAACTTGTCGGAAAAGTCGGGAAATTTATGTTTGACAAGCTCAGAGAAATTTCTCTTTCAAATGGCTATAGTATGAGCATTTTTCTTACAAAGAATCTTAATCATGGAGTGTCTCAGTTTCGTAAAAGGTCATTCTATTTCTTTTGGAAGAAGTCTGAATTCGGTGAACAGACTCCACTATTTCAATATATTCAAAGACCACATCAAAAAATTGAAGATGTCATTCTCAATTCTATGTCAAACTTTCAAATGGAGCCGATTAATAAAAAGACGCCATCAAAAGATGATCCATATTATCGTTATATTTTAGAAGAGATATTTCAGGGCATTTCTCATAAAGAACATTTTGATATCGTCAAAGAAAGATTTGATAAAGGTAATGATGTAGAATCTTTTATTACAAGTCATTATGGCCATGACTATAAACAAGTTCAAAATTGGATGGAGAAAAATAACTATCTTAAAGAAGCTGAAAAATGCAAAAGAAAATATGAAAAACTAGCCAATAATGGCAATATTATGAGGAGGTTTACACAAATCCCGTATAATTATATTGGAGCCTTTGTTGGACATCATCCAGCTACTCTTACTCATCCATACGAAGATCGATATATAACTTATAGAGAAGCGATGAATATTATGGGTCTTCCAAGCGATTTTGAGCTTCTTAATCCAGAAAAGTCATCAAATCATATTTGCCAAAATGTGCATTTCCAGACAGCTCAAGATATGGCTCTTGAAGTACAAGCAGTGATGAATAACAATCGGCCATATGTAAATACAGATTTTTTACTTCAAAACAACTTAAATAAAAGTTATAAGATCTTAAATGAGTCGAAATCAACTTTGACAAATTTTTTATGAAAAAGGAGTTTACATGGATAGTGAAATAGTATATTATAAATTTAATGAGGATGAATTACTCAAAGAAATTCAGCTTTATATTGACAAAACTTATAAACAGCATTACGCTCAAAACAAATATCAAGCAACAGAATTTATTTTAGATAGTGGCCATGGAGAAGGCTTTTGTATCGGAAGTATTATGAAATATGTCCAACGCTATGGCCATAAAGGCGAGCCAGAAGATTGGCGAAAAGATCTAATGAAAGTTATTCATTATGGCATTATCGCTTTATATAATCATGATTTGAATTATAAGGAAAACACATAATGGAATTAAATATTAAGATTGATGAGCTTCGTAAAACAAAGATTATGGTTGCTACACCAATGTATGGTGGCGAAAATTCTGGTATTATGAACAAATCAATTACAACACTTGGTCAAATTACTGCTAAACACGACATTGGATTTGAAATTTATTATCTTTTCAATGAATCTCTTATCACTCGTGCCCGGAATTATTGCGTAGACGCTTTCCTTCGAAGTGACTGTACTCATTTACTTTTTATTGATTCCGACATTGGATTTCATCCACATGATGCACTAGCACTTGTTGCTCTTCAAATAAGAGAACCCGATAAGTATGATATTATTTGTGGTCCTTATCCTAAGAAGAATATTTCTTGGGAAAAAATCGTACGAGCAGTAAAAGCTGGTCATGGTGATGAAAACCCAAATAATCTCGCAAATTTTGTTGGTGATTTCGTCTTTAATCCAGTTCGTCAAGGTTCTGTAAGACTTGATGAGCCAATTGAAGTACTTGAAAGTGGCACTGGATTTATGTGTGTTCCAAGAGCAACATTTGAAAAATTTGAGAAAGCAGCACCATATTATAAGTACTTGCCAGATCATGTTAGATCTGAACATTTTGATGGATCTCGAGAAATCATGCAGTATTTCCAAGCAGAAATCGATGGGCCATGTGCTGAAGAAAATCTAATTCCACAAATTGAATCAGCACTTCAAAAAAATGATATTGATGAAATTCGAGAAGCTTATGAACGATTCATGAAAGAAAAGAAAGCATCTTCAAAGCGTTATCTTTCTGAAGATTACTGGTTCTGTCAAAAAGCTCGTAAATTTGGAATGAAAATTTGGCTATGTCCATGGATGCAACTACATCACATGGGTTCATATATATATAGTGGGTCAATTCCTGCTATGGCTTCAATTGGTGCTTCTGCTACAGCCGATGCAACATCAAATCCAAATTATTATAAGAAGAAGGATAACCAAAATCTGAAATTTAATCCTAATCCTGGAAAAATGAGTCAAGATGTGCAAAGGAGAAAAGAAAAAAGATCAGCAAGACGCAAACAGCAAACAAAAGTATGATTATATAATATATTTGAAAGGATAATAATATGAAACTATCTGAAAATACAGTGACTCTTCTAAAAAACTTTGCATCAATTAACCCTTCTATTCATATCAAAGAAGGAAATATGCTTCGAACAATTGCTCCACAAAAGACGATTATGGCTTCTTCGAAAATTAATGAAGTGTTTCCAGCTAATGCTGGAATCTATGATCTTCCAAGATTTCTTTCTGCTTTTTCTTTGTTTGACAACCCAGAATTGATTTTTGACGATAATATGATTACAATGAAGGAAAATAAACGAACAATTCGATATGTTTTAACTGATGCAAAAATGTTTTTGAACCCGCCAGAAAATGATATTGACATGCCTCCATGTGAGATAGAAGTTGATGTTGAATATTCAAATCTTCAATCTGTTATGAAAGCTGCTTCTGTTTTAAGTTTACCAGAGATTGCTTTTATTGGAGATGGTTCTTATATTTATCTAAAGGCTGTTGATAGTTCTGACCCAACAAGCGATGATTTCGGTGTTGAGCTTGAAGAATCAAATAAAGTTTTTCGTGTAGTGTTCAGAGTTGAGAATATTAAACTTTTACCAAATACATATAAAGTATCATTATCATCAAAAGGTTTAGCAAACTTCAGTTCTGATAATACTAATTATTTCATTGCCATTGAAAGCGCTCATAGTTCATTTGAAGAGGTATATAAAAATGTTGACAAAACAAGAACTTGAATATCTAATTCGATTTATTGATGTTACTGCACAGCGTGGAGGAATTAGAGGAGATGAGCTTTCATCATCTGGTATGATTAGGGAACGACTGACTGTAGAACTTGTTCAACTCAATGAACTGGAAAATCAGACGACCACAAGCAAACGAAAATCACCTACACCAAAAATAGCTATTGATGAGTAATTTCTTATAGGTTTCGATTATTTAAATGCTAGATTTTCCTTTAGTACAGGAGATTAATTAATTATGATTCGCGATGATTTTTTGTGGGCAGAAAAGTATCGGCCGAAAACAATAGCCGATACGATTCTACCAAATGATTTGAAAAAAACATTTCAAAAGTTTGTAGACCAAAATAATATTCCCAATCTTTTGCTCAGTGGTCGAGCTGGTGTTGGTAAGACTACTGTAGCAAAAGCTCTTTGTAATGAGTTAAACGCTGATTATATTGTAATCAATGGTTCAATGAAGGGTAATATTGATACTCTTCGTACTGAAATTCAAAAATTTGCTTCATCAGTCTCATTTACAGGAGGGCGCAAATATGTCATCTTAGATGAAGCAGATTATTTGAATCCGCAATCAACACAACCAGCTCTTCGTAATTTCATGGAAGAATATTCTAACAATTGCGGATTTATTCTTACATGTAATTTCAAAAATCGTATTATTGAACCATTACATTCTCGATGTACAGTTATTGATTTTAAAATTCGAGGTAATGAAAAAGCAAAGCTCGCAGAAAAGTTTTTCAAACGTATTCTTACAATCCTTGAAAAAGAGAATGTTGAATTTGATAAAGCTGCTGTTGCAGAATTTATCAATAAACATTTTCCAGATTGGCGTAGAACGTTAAATGAACTTCAATTTTTTGCAAGTAATGGCCGCATTGATAAAAGTATGCTGGTTAATCTAAGTGATGAAAGTTTGAAAAAACTCATTGAACTTTTAAAGAATAAAGATTATTCAGGTATTCGTAAATGGGTTGGCGAGAACAATGATTTAGATTCTACTGAATTCTTTTCAAAATTCTATGATTTAATTTGGTCAACTGCAAAAAATAGTTCTATACCAGGTATTGTCGTGACAATTGGTCGTTATCAATATATGCAAGCTTTTGTTAATGACCCAGAGATTAATATTATGGCCTGTTTAACTGAGATTATGATAGAAACTGAATGGAAATGACAATAAAAAATCAAATTTGGGAACAAGTCAACCATCAAGTCGAGGATCAAGTCTGGGATCAAGTCGACTGGGATCAAGTCTGGGTTCAAGTCAGGGATCAAGTCTCTAATCAAGTCTGGGTTCAAGTCAGGAATCAAGTCTGGGATCAAGTCTGGGATCAAATCAGGGATGATTTTTTCAATGAGTAATCCATTTGATTATGTAAACGCTATAAGTTTTACAAAAAAAGATCTCTTTCGAGATGATGATACAAAAGATGAAGCTAATAGAGTCTATGCTCCATGGCTTATCAATAAAGCTCTTTCATATCATCCTGACGCAATTCTTCATGCCAATACAATGAATGCATTGGAATTAGATCATAAACTGTGTTTTGATTATTATATAAATAGTCTTCGTAAACGTAAACGATTTGCAAAATGGTCTAAACCAAAAGAAAATGAAAATTTAGACTTAATTTGTGAATATTATCAATGTAATAAACAAATAGGCCAGCAATATCTTAAAAATTTATCAAAAGAACAAATAAAATCTATTAAAGATTTTTTTGATATTGGCGGTATAAAAAAGAAGGTGAATTGACAATGAATGACATTGTAAATAATCTTATTGAAGTATCACTTATCGATGAACAAAATTTTTTAAAGATTAAAGAAACTCTTACTCGTATCGGTGTTGCTTCTCGTAAAGAAAAAAAACTTTACCAATCTTGCCATATTCTTCATAAACGTGGGAAATATTATATTCTTCATTTTAAAGAATTATTTCTTCTTGATGGTAAAACATCAACGTTCTCTAAAGAAGATGAAGGCAGACGAAATACAATTATTAATCTACTTGAAGAATGGAATTTGCTTAAAGTAATTGATCCAGACAAAATTCAATCAAATGTTGCTCCTTTTTCTCGTATAAAAGTTATTTCTTATCAAGAGAAGCCTGAATGGGAACTTATAGCAAAGTATAATATTGGAATAAAAAGATAATAAAAATTTAATTTTGGGGTTTACAAAATTCATCATATATGGTATAAATAATATCATGGATGCCAAATGGATCCATGATATTATAAATCTCGCTAACTTAGGAGTATCGATTTATGAATAGTAAAGCACTTTCAAATCCTTTTAATGGATTAAACTTTATCCCATATAGTTTAGGGTTTGATGATCAATTTGATCGTATTAGTAAATACGTAACAAATCAAGTGTCATCAACAGGATTTCCTCCATATAATATTCGTAAGGAAGACAATAAGTATTTTATTGATCTTGCTGTTGCTGGACTTAATAGAGAAGATATGGAAGTAGAAGTCAATGATAACGTTCTTACAATCAAATCAACATGGGATGAAAAAATGGAACCGTTTGTGGGCGAATATCTTCACAAAGGTTTGTCTTTTAGTAAGTTCACTCGAAAATTTGATCTTGCTGATAATGTTATGGTTCTTGGTTCTACACTTCAAAATGGTATCTTAACTGTTGCTCTTGAAAAAGTAGTTCCAGAACATATGAAACCCAAAAAAATTGCAATTACTTAATGGAAAGGGCCTTCGGGCCCTTTCCTCATATTTAACAAACATTTAATATTCGATTCATAGCTGAATCAATATGTAGTATAATATTGTTCTTTAGTTGAAAGGTATATGCGTTGGATCAACTTACTCTTTGGATGGGAATAGGATTTTTATTTGCAGCCTATTCAGTTATTGCTAACGATTCAGTTCAAACACTTGGCACTTGGATAGCATCAAATAACGAACGATTTGATTGGAAGATTTTATGGGCAGGCGCTTCAAGTGTTCTACTTTTTACTTTATGGTATGGATGGTATGTAAATAATGGTGATATATCTTATGAACGACTTACAAAGATACCATTCCAAGAAACACAATGGTATCATGCAACAGCGCCAGCTTTACTTCTTGTTTTAACAAGATTTGGTGTTCCAGTATCAACTTCATTTCTTGTTTTATCAGCATTTGCTTCAACTTTTGTTCTTGAGAAAATGCTTATGAAATCAGTAATGGGCTATGCTGTTGCTGCAATTACTGCTTATGGTTTATGGCATATTATAAGTAGAGTTATTGATGAAAAGACGTCTTTAAAAGATCATTGGTCTGAACCATATTGGCGAGTAGCTCAATGGGTGACTACGGGCTTTCTATGGTTTACTTGGCTTAGTCATGACATAGCCAATATTGCAGTATTTCTACCAAGAACTATACCATTTGATATGATGATTTTGATTAGTAGTGTATTTGTTATTGGTATGGGATACATGTTCTATGAAAAAGGCGGTAAAATTCAAAAGATTGTTGTAGAGAAATCCTCAACACGATATATTCGATCAGCAACTTTTATCGATCTTGTATATCTGGTTATTCTATACTTCTTTAAGGAGTTGAATAACATTCCAATGAGTACCACCTGGGTTTTTGTCGGGCTTCTTACTGGGCGTGAACTTGCAATTGCAACTGTCATGAATACAAAAATGAAGACAGTTTTCCCTCTTGTGACAAGAGATTTTATGAAGATGATGTTAGGACTTGCCGCAAGCGTTGGTATTGTTCTTATAATTCATTATATCATTGTGCCTAATGGCGGATAATGGGGTTTACAACCCCTCTTTATTATGATATAGTATATAATCAATCAAACTTAAGGAGAAGCTAATGTCGCTTTTAGATAAGCTTCAAAAAAATAGTACTATTAAGCTTACAAGTACTCTTGCAAATTCAACAGTTTATGGGAAAAAGGATATAGTACCAACAACTGTTCCGATGATCAATGTGGCTCTTTCAGGCCGAATTGATGGAGGACTTACTCCTGGGCTTACGATGCTCGCAGGACCGTCAAAGCATTTCAAGACAGCATTCTCGCTTCTAATGGCAAGTGCTTATCTTAAACAGTATAAAGATGGAATAGTTCTTTTCTATGATTCAGAATTTGGAACACCTCAATCTTATTTTGAGTCATTTGATATTGATATGAATAGAGTAATTCATACTCCAGTCACAGATGTTGAACAATTAAAATTTGACCTAATGAAACAACTTGAAGGTCTTGAGCGGGGTGATAAAGTTTGCATTGTGATTGATTCGATTGGTAATCTTGCTTCAAAGAAAGAAGTTGAAGATGCTCTAAATGAAAAATCAGTCGCTGATATGAGCAGAGCAAAGCAAATAAAATCTCTTTTTCGTATGGTCACACCACATTTAACTCTTAAAAATATTCCATTGATTGCTATCAATCATACATATCAAAGTATGGAAATGTTTTCAAAAGCAACAGTTTCAGGTGGTTGTGTAGTAGAAGGCACTATGATTCAGACACCTGATGGTCTAAAAGCAATTCAAGACTTCAATGTTGGAGAACAAGTTATTACTCTTGATGGTAATAAAGTCGTCTCTCATGTTTGGAATCCTGATACTCTTGAAGAAGGAATGCAAGAATGTTATGAAATTGAGTTTGAAGATGGATATAAAGTCATATGTTCGGATAAACATAAGTTTCTAATCAACGATCAATGGATTGAAGCTAAAAATCTCATTATTGGGATGGATTGCGCAACTATCTAATGTATCTGTTGTATAGTAGAGTTCTCAAAAAGTATAAATAAGAATAACCACATTCATTCTTTATACCGGAGAACTCTACTATGAATTATTTATATCTTTATAATAGAATAATCAAAAATCGTCAAACAAACCCATTATCAAATGATGAATATGGAGAAAACCATCATATTATTCCATTATGTATGGGCGGACCAGATGAAAAGTCTAATATCATAAAACTATCATACAAAGAGCATTATATTGCTCATGCTTGTTTATATAAACACTTCAAAACATCATCGCTTGCTCATGCTTGGTTTTCAATGTGTAGAACCAGTTCCAATCAAAAAAGAGATATTACACCTTCTCAATACGAAAAGGCAAAAATCGCTCATGTTGAAGCATTGAAAGAGACAATGCAAGGTGAAGGCAATCATTTCTATGGCAAAAAACATACGGATGCGACAAAGAAAGCAATAGGCTCAGCTAATAAAGGCCGAAAGAAAAGCCAAAAAGAAATTGATAACTGGGTTGAAAAAGTTGCTAAGAAACCAAACTCAAAAGAACACAGAGCAAAGATTGGTCGTAAAGGTTTGGTTATGTTACAAAATATTCATACGCTTGAAATAATAAGAGCTAAAAGGGACGATTATGATCCAAATATTTGGGTAAATCCCAGAAAGATAACTCCTGAAAAACGATATAAATGTATTCATTGTGGAATCGAATCAAATAGAGGTAATATAGAGAGGTGGCATAATGACAAATGTAAACAAAGACAAATGGCAATCGATTGATAGTCTTCATCATCATATCAAAAATAGGTGGGTTGAACAAGCAGAATATCTTCATGATAAAGGAATCAAAATAGAAATTGAGGTTTACAAGTTAGCTGAAATATTATATAATAAGTCATTATGTATAGAGAAGGATAGTAATCAATGAAAATCAAAATGATTAAACCGGTAGGTCGTAAACCTGTTTACGACTTGTCTATTAATAGCGACGATTATGATGAACAGCACTATATCCTAGAAAATGGTATAGTAACACATAACACTGGGATTTATTATTCGAGTGATAATATCTGGATTATTGGACGACAGCAAGAAAAAGAAGGCAGTGATATTGCTGGATATCATTTTATTATCAATGTTGAAAAATCACGATATGTGAAAGAAAAATCTAAAATTCCAATTACAGTCACTTGGAATGGTGGTATTAATAAGTGGTCAGGTCTTATGGAGATTGCTCTTGAAGCTCAATACATCGCTAAACCAAGTAATGGATGGTATCAATTAGTCAATCGAGAAACTGGAGAATTGATTGGCGAAAAAATGCGAGCAAAAGATATCCAAAACAACGGTGAATTTTGGACTCGACTTTTTAATGAAACCGATTTCCCTGATTATATAAAGAAACGATATACCGGTGAAACTGTAATGTTTAAAGAAGAGGAAATTTTATGATTGAAGAGATCATTCTAGGTGGTCTATTATATAATGAAGAATATATGAGAAAAGTTATTCCCTTTCTCAAAGACGAATATTTTGATAATAAGGAGCAAAAAAATCTCTTTGTAACAATTACTGAATTTATTAAGAAATACAATACTCTTCCAACAAAAAATGAAATTGAATACGTTATTGATAGTAGTACATCATTAAATACTGAAGAAGAGAAAGAGTTACTTAATCTTTATCATAATATTCAATATGATGAAAAAACTAATGAAGATTGGCTTCTTGACAAAACCGAAAAGTTTTGTCAAGATAAAGCATTGTATAATGCCATTCGGCAATCTATTCTTGTTCTTGATGATAATCAAAATAAATTAGATAAAGGGTCTATTCCTAAAATACTTCAAGATGCTCTTGGAATATCATTTGACACAAATGTCGGTCATGATTTTATTGAAAACTACGAAGATCGTTATGATTTCTATCATCGAAAAGAAGAACGTATACCTTTTGATATTGATATATTCAATGATATTACAAAAGGTGGTTTGCCTAAAAAGTCTTTGAATATTATTATGTCTGGAACTGGTGTCGGCAAGACTCTTGCAATGTGCCATTTTGCAGCATCTCATTTGATGTTTGGTAAGAATATTCTTTATATTACTTTGGAAATGGCTGAAGAAAGAATCGCAGAACGAATTGATGCTAATCTTATTGATATGTCAATTGATGATATTCATAAAATGCCAAAAGATGTTTTTGAAAAGAAGATCAATCGATTAAAGTCTAAATCTCCTGGTAAGCTTATTATTAAAGAATATCCTACTGCTTCTGCGGGATCTGCTAATTTTCGGTATCTTATGAATGAACTTAAAATAAAGAAAAACTTTCAGCCAGATATTATTTTTATTGACTATTTAAATATTTGTATATCATCTAGATTAAAGAATTCAAATAATATCAATTCATACACTTATATCAAAGCAATTGCTGAAGAACTTAGAGGTCTTGCTGTAGAATTTGAAATACCTATTGTAAGTGCTACTCAGGTGAATAGATCAGGATTTACATCATCTGATATTGGTCTTGAAGATGTTTCTGAATCATTTGGATTACCCGCAACAGCAGATTTTATGTTTGCTTTAATTTCAACCGAAGAACTTGAAAGTCTAAATCAAATTATGGTTAAACAACTTAAGAATCGTTGGGGAGATCCTAACTATTATAAAAGATTTGTCATCGGTATTGACAGATCAAGAATGCGCTTATATAATACTGAACAATCGGCTCAAGATGATATTATTGATGATAGACCAGTTATGGATAAAAGTTCATTCGGTGAACGATGGGATGAACAAGAAAAGGATTCATATATGCCTAAGAAATTCAATAAGAAAACTATTTTTAGTGGATTCGCATGATGAGCTATAAAGTATCTAAGAAAAAAACAATCTATCATATTATGGAAAATAAAATATCTATTTTCGAAACTCAAAACAAGAAAAAAGCTTATGATTTATGTCGTGGCTTAAATCTTGGTAATGGATTTCAGAAAAATACTCCAGCATTTTTTACAAATAAATATTCTAATATGAATGGAGATTAAAATGAAGAAAACATTTAAGATTGAACAGGCTGCTTATAATCTTCTTTGGCATAAAACAAAAGAAATGCAGGAAAAATATCAACTTACAAATCTATCTAAAGAAAAATTATGGTGTTATGCAGAACCAAAGTCTTTTCAAGTTTTCATTTTTGAGAATGAAAATTTAGTTGCTTTGTTAAATAGATCCACATATAAAGAAGCAAAAACCGTAGGAAAGGATTATTGTAATGAAACTTGATATTGTTAGCATGGAACTCGATCAAGATACAAATGAATACATAATGGAAGTTGATTTAGATGAAGAAGCATTAAAATTCTTTACTGACTTAGGTAATGGTGATCCGGAAATTGGGCTTCAGAATGCTCTTAAAGAAGCAGTTAAAGAAGCAGTAGAATCAATAGAAGAAAAAGGAAAAAATATAAATAATGAAGAAACATAACTTCTTTAAAAAGTAGAAAATATTTATGAAAAGATTTAAAACTTTTGTTGCTGAAGCTGCAACAAAAAAGGTTTTCATAGACCATCTCGATAAAATGAAGCCTTTAAAATTTCTTGAACTTGCGCAAAAACTCAATATTCAATATAAGGGATTTCTTTCTAAAGAAACAATTTCTATTACTGAGAAAATTGATGGATCTGCATTAAGAATAGGCCAAGATGAAAATGGCAAGCCTTTTATAGAATCTTCAATGTCTCCTTCGACATTTAATGTTGGCGATTTTACTTCACGAGCTTTAGCAAAAGGTTATACTTCAGATATTAGTAAACATTTTGATAATCTTTTAAATTCATTTAAAACTCATAATAAAGTACAAAGTGTTCTTTCAAAATATAATTTGAATGGTATTAAAGTTATTGGAGAAATTCTTTATCCTCCAATGGGTATTAGCGAAATAGATAAAATAAAGTTCGTTAGAATTTCTTATGACAAATCAAAATTAGGTACACAATGGACATTTGTTCCATTTGAAGTTTTAGATGGCGATGGAAATGAACATCCTCGAAAAAAAGAAGTTTTGAACGATCTTGTAAAAATATCAACTAATGAATATAAAATTTTTGAACCAAAAATAGAAATATCTGATAATATTGATATTACTTTAGAACTTAAAGATTTCGATAAGAATGTCGTAAAAAAATATAAGAATTTAGAAACTGTTCTTACGTCAAGAAAGAAAATTGATAAAGAATTAAAAGAAAAAATCAAAGATGAATTTCTTTCATACCAAAAACAAATTGCATTAAAGATTATGAGTTATTTCAAAAGTGGATCATTAGGACCTGATTTTGAAGGAGTAGTGATAAAATTGAGTGATGGAGACGTCATTAAAATTGTAACAGATAAATTTAAAACAGGAAAGTTCGAAAAAAAATCATGACAATAAGATTTAAAACTTTTATTAAAGAAGGTGGTAATGCTGTAGAAGATGTTGTAAAAATAAATCAAGAGAATGCTAAAGATACTCTTGAAGATATTTACAAAAACTATCTTCCAGCTTTAGGATTAACGAAAAAAGATGTAGAGCCTTTAGGTTCTATTGGTAAAAAAGGTCCTGGACAGCAGTCGGGTGATATTGATCTTGCAATTTCAGCTCCAGCAATTCTTAAAAGCAAAAAAATGAATTCAATGAATGAAATTCTTGAATTCATTGGTGATCTTGCTAAGAAAAATGGTCATAAGTTCAAGATTATGAAAGGTCTTGGTATTGTATCTGCTGCATTTCCAATACATAACACGGATGGCAAACAACCAGATTCAGTTGTTCAATTAGATTTTATGATTGTTGATGATGTTAAATATGCTTCTTGGTCGTATTTTAGTCCAGATTATTTACAGTCAGAATTGAAAGGACTTTATAGAAATATTTTAAATTTTGCTGTCGCTAAGCATGCTGGATTTAAAGTAACAAAAATTGATCCTGCAACTAAAACTCCTATTGAATGGTCTCGCTATGTTATGTCAATGGGTGAAGGATTATTTAAAGGTCTTCAAACAAACTTATCAGCAAAAACTGGAAAACCGACCAAGTCAACTCGTTATATTTCAAAAGAAAAAATAACAAATAATCCTGACGAAATTGTAAAATTTTTGTATGGAAGTAAATATAAAGCAAGTGATATTCTTACTTTTGAACAAGCTTTCGCCGCCATAAAATCAAATTCTTTCCCATATAAAAGTGAACGTAAAAAGATTTTCAAAATGGCTTCTGAAGGAATTCAGAGTGCTGGATATCCAATTCCAGAAGTATTAGCTAAGGAGATTTAATTTAATGCAATCATTTAGAAATTTTTTAAATGAAGCATCATTAACTGTGTCTGAAATAAAAAAATATACTTGGAGAATAGATTTATTTCTTGATAAATTTAAGAATAAAATTCCATTTGAATTGAATAATGGATCTTCTGTTGTACTTAAATATCCTAATCAAGATATTATTGATTTTTTTGAAAATAAACAAACTCCTCCAAAAGGTTATAAAATTCCTCTCGAAAATGGCAAAACTATTCAATTCAAAGATCTCAAAAAGAATGCTGAATTTGGTGGAAAAGAAGCAGGCCATGGCACTGTTATTGAAGATAGAGAACTTGCTGATTTAAATATGCAAATTGATAAATTAAAATCAGAAGCAAAAAAACATTATATAAAAGTCTATGTTGGTAACAAGAGTTATAATATTATAAAAGCTGAAACTACTCCTGGTACACCAAAATCCGATTTTCATTTAGTTGATGAAAATGGAAATGAAGTTATTTGGATTTCTCATAAAGCGGGGTCTTTACCAAAAGATGTTCAACAATGGGGAGGTATTTCAAAGAGAAGCGAACCGGAAATTTTTAATCATAAAGAAACTCAAAAATTTATTCAAGATTTGAAAAACAAGTTTCCAGATGGGTTACCAAGAGCTACATCAGTAAAACGGCCGATAAAAGATATAAAATTACAAAAAATGAGTGTTTATGGTAATCAATATGGCAAAAAACTTGGAAGACAGAATGTAACCATGCTAATTCAAGGTAAAGTCTTATTAAAGAAGAATAAAGATGGATTTGTTTTATCTGGTCATAGATTGCATTTAAATGGTGAAGATTTATCACATGGATATGAACCAGTATTCTTTGCAAGATATAATAATAGAAATGATGCTGGTGTAAAAATGGCTAGAATAGGAATTATGAGTCTAGAAGGAAGAAAAGGTGATTTCATTTAAAACGTATTTACAAGAAGAATCTGATAAAAAAGTGAAAAAAGTTAGACCAGGTTGGTTTACTATCACAGTTTATGATTTTGAAGACATAATTGATAAAAAACAAGATCAAGAATTACATTTTGATGCTTATGAATCTGGTAAAGGTAAGTTCAAACAATGGTTGATTTCTTGGAGAGATGATATTAAATTAATGGATACCGAAAAAGTTGCTGGCGCTATTTTTTATCAAATTTGTTCGTTTGATAAGAGTAAAAATGCAAAAGCATATCTTCTTGCTTTAAAAGATGCTTTCTTAAAGAAGAAAGATTTACCTCATCCAGAA
>Ga0070750_10001200_pt1 | contig 14494 bp, 25 predicted proteins | sample VirMetDEL_Nov_24_FD_77013 | JGI IMG/M metagenome (GOLD analysis project Ga0070750, IMG submission 77013) | Aqueous microbial communities from the Delaware River and Bay under freshwater to marine salinity gradient to study organic matter... | ecosystem: Environmental > Aquatic > Marine >...
GCAGACTTAACCGCCCTTGAGGGCGTAGGTGCCGCGCTTGTAGTCGCCGCACCAGTTTGTGTTGAGGGTTAGGGGCCAGACAGCCAGCTGCTCTTTGCCTGGGGCAGGCTCAGGGGCGTAACGACGGCAAGAGCCGGTGTTGTAGTCCAACTCCTGCGCCCAGTAGACGCAAAGCTGGCAGTTACCGGTGGTGCTCATCAGCTTCGTCGTGTTGACGGTCTTGGTGAACCACTTTGCCGTTTTCGTAGCGGACGTAAGGCTGCGTGCCGGAGTGCGTGTGGCCGTGGTGCGCTCCAGCTTCAATGCCAATCATTGCGAAGACGGCGGCGCTTACAGCCAGGCAGATTGCGTTGTTGAGGCGATCGAGCGCTTGCGGCGTCTCTCCGCGTCGCCCTTCTGGTTCTCGATGTAGTCCCAATAGACGTCGCGTAAGCATGTCAGGAGTTCGATAGTGCCCAGCCCGTAGACGTAGTGAGCGCCTTTGTGCTGGTAGGGATTTGAGAAGCGGTCAAAGCTGTCGCTTAGCCACTCTTCGCGGATGTAGGCGTACCAGGCTTTGCCGGGTGGATCGTCAGGCCTGGCCTCTTCGTAGACGAGCCGCTCAAGCCACGGGGACTTGAGGAGCTCCTTCCACGAGTTGGGGAACTGGGCGTCTCGGCGCTTAGCCATTAGTCGGCGGTGGGGGCCTCGTCTTTTTCGTCCTTAACTTCCCGCTGCTTTGCCAATTCATCAAGGCGAGCTTCGAGTTCAGGACCGTTTGAACCCTGCTGCAGCGCTTGGGTGAGCTCTTTGACGGTGTAGGTCTTCATGGTCTTTGGGTGGATTGGAGGGTGAACTTACTTAGTCTCGGCGGTTTTAGCGAGCTTGGCCTGGTGGTCTTGCCACTCCTTGCGGGCACGCTCACGGTGAGCAAGGGTTTCGGTCCAATTCTCGTCGGCTCGCTTGGTGAGCAGCGTAACTTCGGCGCCCTTGCTGCCAACCTCAGCCGACTTGGCGATGGTCAGGTCGCGCAGATCAGAGCAGACAGAGCCGAAGCCGTGGGCGAAGCACTCGGCGTAATGGCCGGTGATTTGGTGGACGACTTTCTCCTCGTCTTCGTCGCAGTTTTGGTACTCGACGACCTTGTCCTCAAGGACGTTGATTGCGTCCTCGTACTGCCGAATCTTGTGCAAGGCCTTGGTAATGTCGCGCTTGAGCTCGTCGCGGTGCTCGTAGTAGGCCTTGCGCTCTTCGTTGAGACGGACCACCTCAGGGTCGCTGTCGATGTAGTCGGTAAGACTCAAGCCGGCGCGGGGATCGACCTTGGGCTCGGGCTTGACTGCGGCTTTTGCTGGGCGGCCGACTTTGCGGCGGGGATAGACGCCTTTGGGCATTGGTTTGAGGGGGATAAAGGTAAGTGGCGGACCAGTGGGTTCGCCGTTGAGAAAATACTACATTCCTCAGCGGCGGTTTGGCAAGTGGGTGGGCGTGAGACTAATTAGACACGGAATGCGATGGACGGGGTGCTTAGTCTGCGGGGGTTCGCCTAGGCGCAATGACGTGGATTACTGGCAGTCCCGGCTTCGCAAAGCCTTGAACCCCGAGATCCAAAATCTCCAGCGCCTTATAGACGCGCATACGGAGCGCTACTTCAGGTTTGGCGATTATGCGGACCAGCAGCAGGCAGACGTTCTGCGCCGCAGACTTACGGACCTCAAGCAGGAACTGCTCAGAGCTGAGGAGATTCAGGCACAGGGAGAGCCACACTCTGAACAGACGCCACATTCCTGACGCCGGGATACTTGACCGCGATCTGGACAGCGTCGAAGACGTTGAGGGCGTCGATCTCGACCTCAAGCTGGGTGCCCTTGGCGGTGTAGCACTTAGCCACGTAGCGCTGGCCGGAGGGCGGTGTAGACCTGGGGGTAGTCGTGGCCTCGCGGTCGAGTGCGACGGCCTGGATGACGGTCAGGTTGTCGTCGAAGTCGGCGGAGGTGTAGACCGCGCTGTGGTCGTACCAGCCCAGGGTGTTGTAGCGGGCGTCATGGTTGGGGGTGGCGGATTCGGTGCGGCTAAGTAGGGCGCGGGTGGTCCACTCCGGGGCGTCGTTGAGGTATTGATCGACTGCGAGTTCTTCGGCCTCTTCGGGGCTTTCGGCGTAGCAGAGGCACTCCGTCGTCAGCGTGACGGTGTACAGGCGATGGGCGCTCATGGTTGGGGTCGGTGGGGTGACTTAGCGCTTGAGGGCGAGTGCCCAGAACGGAGCACGGCTGCTCGTGCCAAGGGCGGCTTGGGTGCTGTGGTCGTGGACCTTGGCAACCACACCATCGCAGGGATAAGCGGCGAAGCGGCGGCCGTCCAGCCACTCGTTGTAGACCTTGAGGACTTCCTTGGGCTTGGTGCAGAGCAGTGAATCGACGACGTTGATGCCCAGGCGGCTGATCGTGTCGAGGCTGGTGGATTCCGTGCCAGTGGCGCCGTAAAGGCGGTAGGCGGTGAAGGTCAGCTTGCGGCCCCCGGAGCGATTAGCGCGAGCAGCTTGGGCGGCGTCGGTTTGGGATTTGCCGAGAGTCGTGCCATAAAGCTCGCCGTGGATCTCGATGTCGCCACCGGCGTTGATCACGTTGGGGATTGCGCTCACCTCTTTGACCAGGTCCAGGATGCACTTCCCGCTGCGGGTCCAGGCGTCTGTGATTAGGCCGGCCTTGTAGCGGATGGCGATGGCGATGCCGTCGATCTTGGGCTGGACGACAACCGCAGGTGTGATCTTGATGTAGTCGTACCAGTCCTGAAGGGAGCAGTTGTCGAGGCTGAGCAAGGCGGTGCCGCCGCCGGGATAGGTGAGCTCGGGGGCGTAGGGGGCCAGGGCGCGGAGCTCAGCTTCGAGGTTGTCGTACTCAGAGTCGCTAAGGATCGGGTCGCCGTTCCGGTATGCAGCGTCGGCGCGGCGGATCTGGGTGCGAAGGGCTTCGATGGAGGCCATCGGTATAAGAGGTAAGGGAGTGCGGTCAGGCACGAGAGGATTGTACTACAAGTTTCTGAGTAAAAAAGCGGGGCGCCTGTCCCAACGCCCCACGTTCTCCCTCGGATCAACGCTAGGGAGGCTTGCCTAACTCCGCATGGCTCGTTCCAAAGCTTTACTAAGCAGGCTGGGCAGCACGTCCTCGGCGTAATCAAGGGCGTATTGGCGCATGTCGAATTTGGCATTCACCTGCGGCTTGGTCCTGGCGTAGGTGAAGAGCATCTGCACGTTGTCACGCCCCTTAATGCGGTAGATGCCTGGTTTCAGGTTGCTGGTCTGGCGGGGCTTGCTCTGGTCAGGAACAGACACATACCGGTAGCCTCCCTTACCCGTGCCACTCTTGAGCCCATTCACGACCTGCTGGTACTGGCCTGGGCTCATCCTGCCGTAGGCGTTTTGAGTGACTCCAGTACCGGCCAAAAATGGCACGGGCCAGTAGTTTCCCTTGACGATCCCGAACTTTCTCAGGAAGGTCGTGAAGCGGGTTTCATAGATCGGCTTCCTTCCTCCACCATCTTCAGTGGAGACGGGATAGAGATACTTTCCTGGAGCGTTTCCTTTGTCGACTTTGTCCTTGACGCGAAATGTAACTTCAAGCCCCTTGGCTTCGTACTTGACTGAGTTCAGGGTCAGAGGCACAGGATTGTTGAACTCATCCCTCATGTCCTGCTTGACCTGTTGCTTGGCAAACAGAAAACCAAAGCGCTTCAACGCTTGCTCGGTCGCATAGGGAATCTGTACCTTCTGAAGAATGTCTACCTCGCCGATTAGTTTCTCGGCGTCAAACTCGATGTTCTTGAACGCCATACGCCTATAAACCGTGTCTGTGCGAGTCCCCAGCCTAAGTAGGCGCCATTAACCGGATGCCTGTGAGTCCTTGAGGGCCTCGTGGAGTTGGTCGTAGTACTGGTGGCAGCGTTCCAGGTAGCGGACTTCCGCTCCACGTAATTCGAGCTCCGTCAACTCGCGGACCTGGGCGGGGCCGGCACGGCGGGCCACCACAATGACGGCGCCTTTGGCCTGGAGGTTGGCAACGTGCTTTAAGCCGAGCGAGTAGGCGCCAAGTTGGTCGGTGTAGTCAGTGAGCATCTCCTCCGACCGCTTATTGGCTGATGTCTTCCAGTCGCAGATGAAAGGGCCTTTGCCGTTGACGTAGCCGAGAAAGTCAGCCGTGCCAGCAAAACCTGCGGGGTGGTGGATAGAGAATTCGATGCCGTGGATTGCCGTGACGTTCTCTTCGATCCACTGCAGTAATGAGCGGCGGTAACCGCTGGCGCTAATTCCCACCTTGGGAGCTGAGGGGAGCGCTTGCTTGATGGCCCACTTGACTAAAGGGGCGGGAACGCTGTGAAGGCCCTGCTTATTGAGAAAGGTGGTGCCCCTCTTTTCGCTGGTTGCTTCCGCCATCTTCTTGGCGGTGCGCAGAACGTATTCGGCAGAGTTGTGGGTGCGGGTGCCTCGCTCGGCTGCCGTGTCACGTTCCACTGCCGCAAGCTCTTCGCCTAAGCGCTTTTTCCAGGCCTCTAAGGCATCTTTGGACTGGGACGTAGCGCCCAAGATGCGCGTCACGCTGTGAAAGATCTCGCCGTCTTCGTTGCGATAAATGCGCCCATTAGGGTCTGTTTCGTCGTCGCGGGTCAGCTTGTTCTGGAATGCAGCGTTCAGCTTTGGATTGAACTCAAACGCTGCCATGTTTTCCGGTGTATTCGTTTTTATAGGTTAGCCGTTAGATAAAGGAATACCCCCCAGTAGTTGGCGTACTGAGGGGTATTCACTCTCCAGGAGCCTAACAGGAATTAGGCGGCTTTCTCGAATTCAACGCATGAGTCTGTGCGACTAATGCGAGGTCCGAGAGGGCAGTCCTCGAAGTCTTCGGTTGGGGGAGCGAACCTTTGGCATGAGCCATAGGCGCTCCACCGTCCTCGGATTCGGTCGAACAGTGCCCAGCGGCAATTGAAGCACGTTTGCCGCGAAATCAAGCCTCGGGGCGGAAAGGGTTGCCGCCGCTGATCACTTGCTTAAGGTCGAAGCCCGCTGCTTGGGTTTCGGCCCATGCGTCGGCCAGCACTTCGTCCATGCCCTTCTTGCGGTTGGCAGGAAGGAGCTTGTACTCGGTGGTGAGGCCTGCGCCGGTCTTGCCCAGGGTGAAGTCGCACTCAAGGACGTTCCAGTCCTCGGATTGGGAGATCGAGTCGATCTCGCGGATCAGGCCCTTCTGGTTGAGCTGCATCACTTCGACGCGCTCGGTGTCGTAGTTGTACACGGGCAGAGCGATGAAGAACTTCATCGGCTCAAAGCCGGTGCCCTCGCGGTTCATCCGGCGGTTGTACTCGCCGAGGCTGGCGTCGATCTCAGCCGGGGTGGGCTCGTGGTCAAAGCGGAAGGACTTGGCCTTGCCGTCGCCGTCTTCAGCCCAGAGTTCGTAGCCCTCGACAGGCTCTTCGCTTAACAAAGCGAAACGAATGCTGGTGCCGGAGACGATCTTGCTGGGGTTGAGGTAACCGCCAGCGCCGCCGCTGACTGCTGCTTTGGCGGATTTGGATAGGAGTGCCATGGGGGGTTGCTGGGTGGCGGTGCCGCTGTAGGTGGCGTTGCCGAGTTGCCCAAACACCTTATGTGGTGTGTCAACCCCTTGACGAGATGCGTACTGTGAAAAACGCTCCGCCTGGTTTTTACACCAAACGGAGCGCATGTCGTCTACCTACCGAGTATCGCATGAGTCCCAACAAACAACTCATTGGATTCGTTAATTCGCTTCCTGTTGGTCCCGCTTATACGCCTATTTATGCGAAAGGCGTTGTCTACGGAAAGAACCGCATCGTTAGTAAGGGCAAGAACCCTCACGAGGATTCGTTCAAGCGGCACATGTCGCCTGGTGATGTCTCACTGTTCTTAGAGCGGGACCCAGATGCGTTCGTTGCGGTTGGATTATTTACCGGAATTCGCTCTCAAGGTCTCGTCATTCTCGACGTAGACGCAAACCTCGCAACCTTGTCGAAAAAGTGGGGCGACTCACTAAAAGACGCACCCAAGATTATTAGTACGAAGAAGAATGCTGCTAAGTACGTCTTCCGTGTACCTGAGGATCAAAGAGCTCAGGTCAAGGGTTTTGGCCTCTCACACACCGGTGAGGGCTACGAGGTTCTGTGGGGCAAGCAAGGCGTAATCGGCGGTACTTACCCCGGTTCCTCCGATGGCAAGGCACCTGCAGGTACTTACAAGCTTGCAGCAGGTGACTTCAACCAGATCCCTCAGGCTCCTGAGTGGCTCTTGGCTGAGATGCGTGCTCGCTACGTACAGGACACGCCGTCCCAGACTAGCGGCCTTGTCAAGAACCGGAAGGGCCTCGATTTTTCCGGGAGAACCGAGGACGAGATCGCTGAGATCGTTCGGGACTGTCTGACCGTGCTGCCCCAATGCGGGAGAGGCAACGAGGACGACTGGTGGATCGTCGGCGCAATGATTGCCGAAGACCTGCCCAACGACCTGGGGCTGACTCTGTGGTCTGCTTGGTCCGCTGAAGACTCCGATTACGAGGAGGATTGGAAGCGGGGCAACCCCTGCGCCGAGAAATGGCCTCTGATCCTGCAAAAGGCGGGGCGACCGGGTAACGCCGGCCTGGGCAGCCTGATCCGCCTTGCAGACGGCTACGACCCCAACAGGGAGCGATTTCAAGACTCCAGCAGGGAGACGCTTGACCAAGTCGAGAGCTCGCAGGTTCAACGCTTCCAAACAGTTGCCCTCTCCTTTGAGCAACTCGTCGAGCGTGCCAAGCAGATCATCGAGCTCGACAACCCGGCTGAGCTGAACTACGAGATGCACCGGCTGGCCGTCGAGGCGGGCCACCGAGATGCCGAGAAGATCGAGCGGATCCTGGTTGATCAGCTCGCTTACGAGAAGAGCCGCGATGCGATCACGATCGACGAGCTGCTCAACACCGACTTTCAGCGGGAGTACTTGATCCCGGACTTGCTGGCCACTCCCTCCACCGTGCTGATGTACGGCTCTGGGGGCGATGGCAAGTCGATGGCTGCTTGGACCCTGGCTAAGCACATTGCTACTGGCGCGCCATTCAAGATCCGTGGCCAGGAGGTTCCGGTACAGAAGGGCGGCGTTCTGATCCTCAACGGCGACCAGCCGCTCATTCAGGTGCAGGAACAGTTGGAGGAGGTGGACTTCCCGCGTGGGACCAATGTGACGATCCGCAGCGACTTCCAGATCCAGCGCTACGGCTTCTTCATCCGCCAGATCGAGAAGTACCGGCCCAAGCTCGTGATCATCGACTCGCTGATTGGCTGCAGCGGCGGTAAGGCCTTCGACGAGAACAAGAGCGACTTCGCCACTCCGCTGTATTGGCTGACCCGGAACAACGGCGACGCATTCCCTCCCACAACGATCGTGGTAATCCACCACGCGAACAAAAACGGCAACTTCAGGGGCAGCTCCGCGATTCGGGACGCAGTGGATGAGGTCATCTCGCTGAAAAAACCTGACGACAAGCAGATCGAGCAGACGGGCCAGTCCGCGCGGATCCTGACGTTCGAGAAATCCCGCAGCGGTCGCGGTGGCACGCAGCTGCTGATGAAGCAGCAGGCCGATCTGAGCTACACGCTCCAGGATTGGACCCCAGAGGTTGATCCAACCAACGCAGCGCCCTCTGGAATCGGCGACAGGGTGCTCCAGCGGCTTCGGCTGGCTAAGGAGCCCAGAACCCTCAAGCAGCTCCAGGCAGACCCCCTCTGCGGCGGCAACAACGAAGCTGTCAAAAAGGCGCTCCAACGGTGGAAGAAGAAGGGCCTGGTGGAGGTCTTTGGTGTGTCTCAGGTGACTCAAGGCAGAAAACCTCAGTTTTTGTATAGGGCTGTGGTTGTTCCCCCGCGGGGAGAGTGTGTTGAAAATGTCCCTTTAGGGGCTAATCCCAGTAGTGGTACGGGATTTGAAAAAGGGACAGCATCTGAAAAAGAGGAAGTTGTCCCTTTTACTCAGGGCCAGGTTCAAGCCGGTGATAACGCCGCTGGAACGGAGGGGACAAAAAGGGACAACTTCTCTTCAGATTCGGGGTGTCCCTTTTTAAATCCCTTGGAGCAACAGGGATCTGAGGGTAAAGGGACATTGGAACGCTCTATACGCGCAGGCGCGCGCGAGGAAGACGTTCCTCATTACACCCTTGAACAGAAGTGGACCGCCCTTGAAGAGCTCGACAGGGAGGAGAGCTGATGAAGAGCCCCAAATACGCCCCGCCTACGGAGGAGGAGCGCCTTGCGCGCTTCTTCGCCGATTTGGAGCGGGCGATCCCTGAGCCTCCTTCGGGTTGGCTCACCGACGCTCTGCCGCCTGGTTCGACTACCCGGACCAGGGGGCACCGGGGTCACCTTTTGCCATGATTTGTAGTACAATCACCTCAGCCTTACCTCTTATGACGTTCACTGAATGCGCCGCGTCTCCTGAGACGCTCCACGGAATTGAGTTCCTTCACTGGTTTCAGGACTCAACCTTCATTGCCTTTGATACAGAGACGACTGGCCTCAAGCCCAAGCTTGGGGGTCTGCGCCTCTTGCAACTAGCCGCTCCAGGTAAGCCCGTTGTCGTAATTGACATGTGGGACTTGGACGATGAGCAGTGGGATCAAATACGTGAATTTTTTGCTGCTAACGAAGACCGCAGGTGGTACGCACATAACGCCACCTTTGACTTGGCATGGCTCCAAGAGCACGGGATCTATCCCGAAGGTGAGGTCTACTGCACGATGCTGGCCTCACGCCTCCTGGAGAACGGCATACCCAATGTCCGCAATGGTTTTGCACCGGCCTGCAGTCGCTATCTCAACATCACTGTCAGCAAAGAGGAGCAGGCATCGGATTGGTCAAAACCGGAACTCAGCGAATCTCAGAAGACCTACGCCGCCAACGACGTGCGTCTTCTTTTGCCGCTCGTTGACAGAGTTAGTGATCTTTTGATCAGTCAAAAACACAAGCTGTTCAGAACCTGGAGGAATGAGTGCAGAGCGCTTCAGGCGATTGCCCACATGCAGCGAACCGGTCTTCCGTTCAACCGGATTAAGCTTGAGGAGCTGCAAAAGCACTACGAGGGCGAGATTGAGCGTCTAGGTGCTGAGTTTCTTGAAAATCTCGATGCCGCGATGCCTGACGCTGAGAAGCTCCCACGGGATAACGATGGCACGTTCAATCTGCGGGCGAAAGCGACGGGCCACGTAAGGCTGGGAACCAAGAAGTTGGCTGGCTTCAACCTCAACTCGCCTAAGCAGCTGGTTCACAAGCTTGGCGTCCTCTTGGGCGAGGAGCCCAAGGACAAGAACGGCAAGCCAAGTGCGTCTCGGCAGGCTCTTCGTTCTTACGCAGCGGACCACAAGGTCATTCAGTTGTATTTGGCCTGGAAGAAGGCTGAGAAACGCCGTCAGATGGTCGTGGCATTACTCGATCACCAGGACCCCGATGGGTTTATTCGTGCGAATTACCTGCAACTTGGGGCGGATACCGGAAGGATGTCGTGCCGGGAGCCGAATCTTCAGCAGGTCCCTAGGGACAAGGGCTTTCGACAAGCGGCCGAGGCGCCTGAGGGTTGGATTTTTGTGGTGGCTGACTTTGGCCAGATGGAGCTAAGGCTTGCCGCTGCTGAGTCTCAGGACGCCCTCATGATCGGTGCGTTCCAACGCGACGAAGACCTGCACACAATTACGGCCCAGGCGATCTATCCCGAACCAACTGAGGATGAGGCGGAGCTTAAGGCTCGGCGGCAGGTTGCTAAGTCAGCCAACTTCGGCTTGTTGTACGGCTCTGGCGCTAAGGGCTTGCGTGATTACGCAGGTGCCATGGGAATCACAATGACTATTGAGGAAGCGGAAAAAATTCGTGAGACTTTCCACAACACCTACCAGGGAATTCACGATTGGCAGAAAAAGAACGCCAGAGATGCTGAAGAGCCCAAACGCGGCAAGGTTCCAGAGATTCGGATACCTAAATCAGGTATGAGACGCTTCTTAGTAGGTGATATGAACCGCCTAACTACCCGTTGCAACACCCCAATTCAAGGAGCTGGCGCAGCAATTCTCAAAGATGCGCTGTTTCACCTTTGGGGACATCTACGCAAAGCCGGGGAATCTCAGGTCCGCCTCGCTGCTGTAGTGCATGACGAAGTTGTGTTGCTGGTACGTGAGGGTCTTGAGGAGGAATGGGCTAAGCGGTTGAGCCGGGTCATGGAGGAAGCTGAAGCCAAGTGGCTCGGAGAAATCCCTGCTCTGGCCGAAGCAGCTTGGGGTAAAACCTGGTCTGAGGCCAAGTAATGCGCCGTTACTTAATCTCTATTAAGTTGCACGCCCCGCGCACTGCATGGCCCGAACTGGTCGCCAAATCATGGTGGCTTGGTTGCAGGATGAAATGCGCGACGCGACAACCGCTGATCTACAGCGGGCTGCTGAATTTCTGGCCTTTGCTAAGGATGTCCGTAAAGGCTGTACAAAGCAGAGACGCACCAGTCGCAAAGCGCAGCGGTCCGCTTGGCGGAAGCACCTTGACCCCAGTATTCGCTGGTAGTACATTCCAATCGTTACCTTTGCCCTTATGAGCGCCCGCGTAATGCACGGCAATAAGCGCCGTTTTCAGGTCCTGCTTGACCCCAATCGTGCCAAGTTGTTTGATGCCCTGGCAGAACAAGATTGCTTAAAGACCAGTGCTTTTTTGCGCAATCGGTTGTATGAAGCTCTTGAATCGCTAGTACCTCGTGCCACTTACCAAAGAGCTAAGGAAGCAGACGCCGCTCTTAAAGCAGAATCCAGCGAGCTCCAGTCTCGGATTCGCCGATCTCGTAAGTAGCGCCGTGACTCAGAACCAGCTTGTCGTTCTGTTTGGCATTACCTGGCTACTTGGTCTTCTGGTCGTCACCATCTTTCTTACCCAGTTCTCGTGAACCCCTACGCCAACTACCGTCGCGGTCTCGGTACTTACGAGATCAGCTACAGGCGTGACAACAGCACCCTCATCAAGTCCGTGCGGATCATGGCGGAAGATGACTATGCGGCGGCCATGCTGGTCCGTGATTCTTTCCTGGATGCCACGATCATCAAGATCACTCAGCTGAGCTGATGCGCAGATTCGTCTTTTACATCGGCAGCCTGGGGATGTATGAGGTCATCCAGGCTGCAAATGTCTACGACGCCCGCCAGAAGTTGCGCTCTGGCTCTCTTTACCGTTTTTACAGCCAAGCTGTCCTTATCTCGGAGTCTGAACCGTGCTACAGAGCCTCGGATTAAAGCTGATTCGCATGGGATCTAAACGTCCCATTTGGGTAGTGCGCCCACCGAAATGGATCGTTGAGCATTTAGAGCCCCAACCCATCAATGGAGAGCACAACAAGCTGACGGGAGTTGGCGTTTGGCTCCTCAAACGTGCCAACCCCCTTGCAGCTGTGGACTTTACGAAGCGGATTGTGAAAGTGACTCTTCCTTAATCCAGCGAAGGACGCGGGTATAGGGGATGTGGAGTGCGCAGGAGATTGATTTTCCGCTCATCCCGCCTTTATGCATGAACTGCACAAGGTGGGCATCCGGCGGAGCAGGGTCTTTTTTAGCTTCTTCCTTACTCACGAAATTGCACCATAAATGCATGTGGAGTGTACGCTATTTGTACAGCCCGCGCCTGTTCTGGTAGTTATGTCACCGTTTGAGCGAGTCCCCATGTCAGAGGTCAAAGTTCGTACTGGCCGTGCTTGCAAAACAACGCCTCTTCGTGAAGAAGTTTTGGCGATGAAGCCGGGCGATGCGATCTATGTGCCCTACTACGACGCTGAAACTGGCAAGGGCTACAAGCCCACCACGATCTCCCAGGTAGTGGGTGTGATGAGTCGGGCCAGCGAAAAAGTCAGGTACTCGGTGCGCCGGGATGCGACTCGCCCTGGCTGCTTTGTGCTTTGCCTTGAGAAGCCTGCAGCATGAGTCTCATTTGATGCTGTAGAATGTAAGTCCCGGTACAAACTGGGACTTATCGTTTTATGTAATCATGGACACAAAGCCCGCACCACTCACCTTTGTCAGCAAGTCCCTCAATCGCCTTGTCGCGATGGACGAGCTACGCAAGCTAAGTAGTTCAGACCTGGACCGGTTCAATGGTGAGCTGGCCATGGCGGCGCGTTCCATGGAGAACGCACTCTCCGACGCCATGCAGAGAGAGCTTTCTACTGGGCAGCCTGTCGATCCTGACTGGGTTCACAAGATTCGCAGGAAGATGAACGTCTGTCATGCGTTTCGGACCAATCTTGCGCAGCTGATTAAAGGGTCGGACCAGCCCGAGATTCTTGAGATCCGCAAAGCTACCCAGAAGCCAAGCAACGAGCTGGTTACTCAGCTAGCCGAGGAAAAATTTCAAGAGCTGCTTATTGACGAGCTCGGCGAACGTCTGTTTAAGGAGCTTCAGGAGGAAGCTGTTGAACTTGCTCTTGAAGATCTTCGACTAAAAACTCAAGCCTCATGATCTCGTGGACCGCTGACTGAAGCATCTCCTGGTAAGACATAAGCGTCTTAAACAGGTAGGCCTCTCTCGGCTCCATCTCACGGGATGCCAACTCGATTGAGAGCTCGCGTTCGGGTGTTACATCCCGCTTAAACCAGGCCATAGCGCTCCCTGTATTTGAGTTACTATAGGTAGGCCCACTGCTCAATTATCTTTTATTTGTGTCGAACTTTGCATTGAGCACTACTTGGGACGATGATGCCGAATCAAAATCCCAACATGGCGACGGCATTAGCAGGGCCGTTCCAGGTGCCAAAACCAAGCCTTTTAGGATCCGCGTCTCTCAAGTTGGAGCGAGTCCGATGTTCGTAGAGCTTCGGGCTGAGTCCAAGACTCATGCGTTGAAGTATGCGAAAGCGCGTTGGCCCATGTCCACCGTTGCGGTTGTTTGATGGCGGACCAGTATTTGAGGGTTGAGGTTCTTGCACGGACCTACAACCCGCAGACCTTGGTGTGGTCTGCCATGCACCAGGACTATTACGAGGGTTACGTCGGTGATGACGAGCCGCCATCTGAACCTCGCGCCGGTGAAATCTGCGTCAAGCGCCTTTTAGCTGGCGAGCGTGGTCACTTTGGCCCGCTTGAGCACCCTTCGATCACGTTTGGTGTCGCTGGGTTCCCTCATTCCGTCATGCAGCAGGCTCGGACGCATCGCGTCGGCGTCAGCTTTGACGTGCAGTCGATGCGCTACACGGGCCAACGCATGGTCCGCGTGGTGAGCGGTGAAGTGCCTGTTGAAGCGGCGATTTACTTTCGCGAGCCTGGGTATTACCGGGACCGCGATGGAAAGAAGTATCGCTACTCCGCTGATGACCTAAGTCGTGACAGGGTTGCGGCTATGGAATCGCTTCGGCAGTACGCCATTCGCCTTAAGGCCGGCTTCGCTGAGGAGCACATCCGCGGAATGCTGCCGTTTGACTTTCGGCAAAACTTCGTAGTCAGCTTCAACCTGCGTAGTGCGCTCCATTTCCTTGATCTGCGGGCCAAGGCGGATGCGCAGCCGGAGATCCAGACGCTTTGCGATCTGATGCTTCCTCATCTTGAGGATTGGGCTCCCCAGATCCTGGGCTACTACATCGACAAGCGTCTCGGTAAAGCGAGGTTGGCGCCATGAACAAACGCGGTAGACCAGACACGACGGTTAGGTCTTGTCCTAAATGCGGGCAGCGCAAGTTCTACGTGACTGAATCGCGCCGCCGCAAGCAAGATCCGGCACGTAGATTCCGACGCCGTTGCTTTAACTGCAACTTCAGCGAGACAACCTACGAGATTACGGCTAAACAGATGAAGGAGTACGACCTGCTGCTTCGCCTAAATACCGCGATCTTGCAAGTCCTTAATCCGCCTAATAGCGAGTCCCGCAAGTCCTGCACCTCTTGTTCTTATTGGTTAGATGGCTCCTGTTCAATGCAGTTCCCTGAAGCTGGTGGATCGTTCGCCAGTGAGTGCTCGCTCTACGAGCCGAATCAACACGAGAATTTGCCCCTCTTGCGGCAAGGACACACGCAATCCGGTTATCTGCGCAGATTGCTACCGCAGAACGCCCGCCGGTAAAGCCGAGATCAAAGAAGAGACTCGGATGCGTAAGTACGAGCCTCTTGCTGGTGGCGGACCATGTGCAGACTGCGCGCATTGGAGTCACAAATGCTGCCTAGGCTTGCCTGAGGGTGGTACGAGGTTTGCGGAAGGATGCCCAGCGATGATCACGGAGGCGAACTAATGCGAGCCCACCCATTTCTCAATCCAGTCGAAGCGGCGATTCTCCGCTGGTTGATGAAATCTCCAAGAATTGGACTCATCTGCGTCAAGCAGTACCAGTCGACTGTTACTTGGGTGCTACGCAATGAGAACGACGCGGTCTCGTGGGGCGACCCAGAGCCGGACGATGTTTCAGACGATTATGAGCCGGCTTCCATGAAGCTGGAACGCATCTACCATCTGCCCGATGCTGAGAAGTGACGCTCTACCACCC
>Ga0070750_10001201_pt1 | contig 14486 bp, 18 predicted proteins | sample VirMetDEL_Nov_24_FD_77013 | JGI IMG/M metagenome (GOLD analysis project Ga0070750, IMG submission 77013) | Aqueous microbial communities from the Delaware River and Bay under freshwater to marine salinity gradient to study organic matter... | ecosystem: Environmental > Aquatic > Marine >...
CATACAGTCACATTAATCTTGCTCTATTAACTTTTAACTGCTATAATCCTTTTATGACGTTGAGAGAAAAACTCTCAGTCTAAAAAAAATAAAATAACTACTGACTAATAAGGAGAAAATATGTCTAAGTTTGAATACACAGATGAAATGGTTACCCGCATGAATGATGTTTGTGCCGGTGGCGTAACAGAGGATGTCATTGAGTCACTTTGTGACGAGTTTGAGTTTCCTCGTCGTTCAGTAACCGCAAAGCTTCGTAAGCTTGGTTACGACGTTCCAAAGAAGCCAGGTGCAGCCCCTGTCTTCACCGCAGATGAGACTGATGCTCTCGCTGCTTATCTTGAGGCGAGTTCTGGTTCAAAGACCGCCGAAGAGATCGCTGCTGATTTTATGGAGGGTAAGTTTACCGCTCGTCAGATCAATGGTAAGGCTCTCTCACTAGAGATGACCTCACATATTAAGCCAGCTGAGAAGAAGGTTACACCAAAGACTTACTCAGCCGAAGAAGAAGCTAAGATTGCTACAATGGTCGAGGATGGCGCGTTCCTTGAGGATATCGCTGACGCCGTTGGCAAGACAGCAAATTCAGTTCGTGGCAAGCTTCTGAGCATGGGTCTTAAGGCTCCTCAGAGGGATAAGAAGGGCGCTAAGGCTGATCCTTACGAGGGTATTGAAGATATGCTTGACCAGACAGTTGAGCAGATTGCTGAGAACTTCGACAAGACAGTTCGTGGTGTTAAGACAGTTCTAACACGCCGTGGTCTTTCTTGTGCCGATTACACCCCAAAGACAGCAGAAGAGTAATCTTCTCTCTTTGTGAGAAATTATGGAGCAGAGTGCTATGCACTCTGCTCTATAAGTGTATTTAAAATATGGAGCATTCACTATTATTAAACGAAATTACAGAGGACAAGATAGACACAGTTTTATCATTAAATGAGAATGGAAAAAGTATATTTTTTGACTCGTTAATTTCACAACATTACCCACATATAGAAAAAACTTCTAGAGAATATAACGAACTTCAGTTAAACTATAGAAGTTGTTGGATGATGGAAAAAATTTATAGAAATAATGATTTTATGAAAGAATGCTTTAGTGTAGTATATACAAAAACTGGATTAATTAGGGATATTATAAATGATTTGTACTATACCGAAGATAATCTTATTATTCATTAGGGGAATTAGATGGGAAATAGTGGGCTAGATCCTGATGCAAGAATGTGGTCTTATGATGGATTAGGAAATAAAGTATATAAAGATAATTATACAAAGCCATATACAGGAATTGAGCTAGAAAAGGTATTAGTAATACTAATGGAAGAGTGTGGGGAATTAATCCATGCCTGTAGTAAAATTTTACGCCACGGTATTACAGATGAAAGATTAAAAAACTTGACACAAGAAACTGGAGATGTTAGAGTATTAATTCAAATACTTATAGCAGAAGACCTTTTAAAAGAGGAAGAAATTAATAATAGATCATCTTTTAAAAGACTCAAACTTATTGAAAGAGGATATATTAATAAATGAAAATTAGATATATAATTCCTTTTGTGTTAGCCTTGGGAGGATGTTCGTTATCGGACGTTCTCCCTTCTTTTTGGGATGATAATCAAAGTTATAAAATTACTGATGTTTACCAGAAGACGGTTAGGTTTGATTGTAAACAGCAACATCTTCCTCAGATCTCTGCAATCAGAGATGATCTACTTTGGTTCCAACTCTATTCTGAGTCTAAAGGAATGTTACAGCAGGACGTAATTAAACTTGTTGCTCCAATGCAAAAGACTGTTGAGGATTTCTATACAAGAAGTATGGAAAAAGAAGGTTCTTTTGCATACTGCGAATCAAAGAAAAAAATTATGATTACACAAGCTAAAAAAGCAGCTAGTGGTGTAATGTGGAGGTTCTAATGCAATTTATTGACGATTTAGAAAAACTTACTACTTGTGGTGATTCATGGGCGGAAGAAAAAGCTAGAATTGCTAAACAAATTTATCAAGACTATCAAGACAAAAATATCACAGAAGATGAATATAAAGAACTAATGGAAGACTTAGTTCGCACTGATGAAGTAGATGCTGCTGAAAGTTCGATTGAAATTAAGTCAATGCTTGTTAGTGCTATCATGATGGGTGCAAAAATTATCTAATGAAAATAGTACTAGTAACTGGAGGATTTGATCCTTTACACTCTGGACATATTGAATATTTTAAGGCAGCTAGTAAATTAGGCGATAAATTAATTGTAGGACTAAATTCAGACGAATGGCTTACTCGTAAAAAGGGTAAGCCATTTATGCCCTTAAAAGAACGTATTAGTGTAATAGAAAACTTAAAAATGGTTGACGAAGTTATAACCTGGGACGATTCTGATGGGTCAGCTAGTGCAGTTATTTTTAGACTTCGTTGTACTACTAGGGATAATGACTCGATAATTTTTGCTAACGGAGGAGATAGAACAGAGACTAATACTCCTGAGCAAAAGCTATGGGAAGATACAGTAGGTGTTGAGTTTGTTTTTGGAGTAGGAGGTGGAAAACAAAATTCTTCAAGTGTTATTTTAAATAACTGGGATAAAGAGTTTGCTACTAGAGACTGGGGTAGCTGGAGTGTTTTAAAAGAATATCCTAATGTAAAAGTAAAAGAACTAGTAGTAACTCCTGGACAATCGTTAAGTATGCAAAGACATCAACACAGAGAAGAGTTATGGTTTGTAGCAGAAGGAACTGCTACTGTAGGAACTTTAGATATCTCATCAGATTATGATTGTTACACCGTAGAAAAGCTTCATACTACAACAATTAAAAAAAGACAATGGCATCAACTACAAAATAAACATGATGAAATACTAAGAGTAGTTGAGATTCAATATGGCGATCTTTGTGAAGAAGACGATATTGAAAGAAAATAACGTTTGACTGTTACTTTAACTTATTATAAAATAGTAAAAAATAAGTAGGAGATAACATGTATTTTAACCAATCACAAACTGATTGGCGCATTTCCCAATGCTGCCAATTTCACGATAAATCACTAGCTAAACGATACAATTTCGGAACAACGACAAAAACCTACGCTCTTAAAGACGGAGGTAAAGAACGTGTTCAATCTAAAGCTATTGAAAATTGTACAAAACTAGTAGATATTCTTTCTACATATTTTACAAAACAACCTAAGAATTTGCGCTGTTTCAGAATCTCTTCTGAGCTGTTTCCTTGCTATACGCTAGAGTTTACTGAGCCTTGGTATGAAGAAATCATGCCAGAAATTTCTAAACTTCTAAAACAAGCGGGTGACATTGCTAAAGAGCATGAAATTCGCTTGTCTGTTCATCCAGGGCAGTATACAGTTCTTGCATCTAATAATCCACAGGTAGTTGAAAACTCCGTTAAAGATCTAGAATACCATGCTTTATATGGTATTCTAATGGGTATCCCTGCTAAAGATTTTGCAATGAATATTCACCTTCAAGGGCTATATGGAGGCAAACACATTGATGGTATTAAGCGTTTCGCCACACATTTCGACTATCTTTCAGACTATGCTAAAGAATGTCTCACTGTTGAAAATGAAGACAAACCAAACGGATACGATATTGAACATACACTAGAGCTTGCCCAACGAGTTCCTATTAGAACTTGCCTAGACATTCATCATTATGCTTGCCATCGTATGCGTACCTCTGAAAAAGCTATCAATTCATCAGGTAAAGAAGTTAATAAAAAGATTAGGGATGAAGTTACCCATATTACTGTGAATGATGATTTCTTCAAAGAAGCAGTAAAAACATGGGGTGATGTACGTCCTCTATTTCATAAATCTCAGTCTTTTCCGATAGATAATGAAGATTACTGGATGAAGCCAAATGCACACTCTGATATGTATCATGATGAAGAGTTGATGTCCTTGGCTATTCCAATGCTTGAGTATGCAGATTTTGAAGTAGAAGCTAAAAACAAAGAAGTTGCAGTGCAACACTTTTACAAATTTATACAAGACGAAGAGTCTATGGCAGGAGAAACCCTAACATGCAAAACTTTTGGAAATACTGGTGTAAAGCAATAGGTCAAAAAGCGTATGAAGATAATAAACAAGCAGATCGAGTAGCTATTATTCGTACCTGTTGGATTATATTACATATTATAACGTGTTTTGCAATTATCGCAAATGCGGTAAGACACTGGTAATTTACATTTTAATTGACATGTATTCTTCTTTATGTTAAAATAAAGAAAAATAGGAGATTGACTATGGCTAGGAAGCCAACAACAAACGAAATTTCAGAAACAAAAATTAGACAAGCTATCTGGATGATAAAAGCAAATAAGACTAAAAAGTCTATTTGTGAGCATCTTGGTATTGCCTACAATACAAAACGTCTTGATACAATTATTAAAGAGTTTCAAGATCGTGAAAGTCGTCTTGCAGATTTAAAGAAAAAACGATCTAAGACTCCTTTTACAGAGTCAGAGAAAAAGAGTATCGTAGATAGTTATAACAATGGTGAGAGTCAGTCCGCTATTGCTTCACGTCTATATACTTCTCCTCAGAGAATTAAGAACGTTCTCATAGAAATGAACGTTCCTATTCGCGCCCGCTCTAAAACTGGTGAAGCAAAAGTAGACCATGTTGTTCAAGACTTAGATGTAATTTTTGCAAAAGGTGATAGAGTTTTCATTCCTAGGAGTAATTCTTTTGGTAAAGTAAAAGAAATTTTTGATGAAGAATGGATTGATTATCATAGACACCCAGAACGTCGTAGATGGGTAGATATCGGAGGTCTAGAGATTGCAAAGAAAAAGTATGGACCAGATTATGAAGGGCAGGAAGACGTTCATTGGAATATTTACTGGCAATATGATAATGGAAGTGAATGGAAAGAAATGGCTATTAAAGAAAAAATTAAAAAAGTAGAAAGTATTATTGAAGAAACCGGTAGGGAGCATTACTTGATTTGGGTAGAGGGAGATTTTGCTCATTTTACTACTGAGTTAAGGGCAAACTTGTTTCCTGTAAAGGGTAGTTAATGGCATTAGATTTACAGAAATTAGCCATCCGACGATTGTTAGATGGCAAAGACCCTGATTTTTATTCTAAATTATCCCCTGTGTATTTCACAGGGGCTAATTCTGCTTTATTTGATAGAGTTCAAACATTTTATAAAGCAAATATTAGAATTCCGACTTTGGATGAGTTTCAGGTATTAAAGAAAGAATCTTCTCTTCAAGAGTACTTTGACACGCAAATTCTTGACGAAGATAATAAATATGATGGAGTTGCTGACGAATTTCTAGTTGGACAATTACAAGACTATTTTATTCGTGAAGAAACTATTGGATTTCTAGATAAGTTTATTAATGAGCTATCAGATTTAGAAAAAATAGAAATTGTAGATCAGTTACAAACACATCTTTTAAACCTCAATAAAGCTCTGCCCATGACAGATGAACTTTATGATGTGGCAGACCTCGACTTTTTTCCGAATCCAGACGATTTTATTCTATACCCTTCTGGATTAAGTGCTGAATATGACTCTACTAATGGCGGTTTAGCCCTACAAGAACTGGTACTACTTGGAGGTCGTAGAGGATCTGGTAAATCTATTATAAGTTTAAATTTAGCTATTAATAGATATTTACAGGGTAATACTGTTGCTTTTTTTACAATTGAAATGAGATATAAAGAAGTTTATGATCGTCTACTAAGTATTCTTAGTGGGGTTCCTTTTCTATCTATTTTTAAGAATGAACTATCCAATGATCAGAAACTATCTCTCGTAAGATCAAAGATTGATAATTTCTATAAGCCAGATTCGGTAATCGAAGATTGGTATAAAGAACTATATTCAACGAAAGATTTTAAAAAGTTTGAACTTCGTGTAAAAAATGAAAAACCTACTCTAAAAGAAAACAGGTTTTTTATTATTGATGATGAAGGACTCACTCTCAATCGTATTGATCACTATTGCAATATGTTTTCTAATCAATATGATAAGTTTAATATGGCTGTAGTAGACTATATTAATATCATTAAACACGATGACTCTAAAGATTGGAAGACACAAATTGTACTTGCAGAAGCCTTAAAAGGTATGAGCCGTAAGTTTAATCTTACTATGCTATCGCCCTATCAGATTGATGCAACTGGTGAAGCTAGATTTGCTAAGGGTATTCTTGATAGCGCTGATAGAAGTTTTGCCTTTTTTCCTGCAAAAGAAGGAGACGATAGAGCACAAGATAATAAACTACAAATTCATACAACAAAAATTCGTAACGGTAAACATATGAGTTTTGAGGTGTTTATGGATTGGTCCTGTGTAAAAGTGGACCCAAATCAAAGTCAATCAATTAATTCAAAACATCATAAAGGAGCAATGTATGGTGATGATGAAAACGGTAAATCTTCAGAAGCGAGTCGTGATATATGAATATGACAGATGTATTAGATCAACATGGTCTAAAATATGAAAAAACAAATAACCCAATTGAAATAGTTATTCAATGCACTTCTGGAAATCATGCGGATAATAAACCCAGTATGACATATAATTTAGATAAAGATATATTTCATTGCTGGTCATGTGGATTTAAAGGAACAAAACGGCGTTTTCTACAAAGTATTGGTATAAATACCGATATACCTTTTGATAGTAAACAACCTTTTAAAATTCAAAAATTACGGGATAAATTAAATGAAGTAATGTTCGAAGATAATATGACGATTCCAGAAGATGCTAGAGCAATAAATGGTAGTGTCCGTAATATTAATGCAAGGACAATAAAAGATTTTGAAGCTTTCTTTACTGAGAAGCTTGGGCTAGAAGATTATATTTGCTTTCCTGTATCACAATTTGGTAAAATAAGATTTATAGAAGGTAGAAACAGATTTGCAAAATCTGAGAAACCAAAATATTATCGTCGTCCTGCTAAAGCTAGATCATCAGATATGCTTTTTCCGTTGGATAAGATAAAAGACAAATCACAGCTCATATTAGTAGAAGGCTTATTTGATATGCTAAATATGTGGGACAAAGGTTATACCAATACCGTATGCGTATTTGGTGCAACTAACTTCAGTACTCCTAAACTAGAAATTCTTGATAGAATTGGAACAACTTTTGTTGAGATACTATTTGATGGAGATGCTGCAGGAGTATCTGGTGCAAACAAGATAGCAAACCTTTTAGAAAGACGATTTATACAGTCAAAAATTATTAAACTACCGTCTGGTAAAGACCCAGGCGACTTAACACAAGATGAATTAAACATGATATTACCAAAGGATAGATATAAAAATGTCAAATAATGTAGCTTTTGTTTTTGCATCTACTTCTGAAAAAGACCCTCAGATTATGAGTAAGTATTTTGAAGAAGAGTTTGATGTACATTTCCTATGCTCAAAACCTAAAGATAAAATTCTAAAGAAAGATATTGATTTAGACTTGTCAGTTCTTGACGAGTATAAAGTAGTGTGTCCTGTTGGCGCAGAACCTCTAAAATACGTAGCTGGTTTAACTGGTATTACAAAATATAATGGTATGTTTATTGAGAAGAAATGGTTACCATTTCTTCATCCTAACATGACAGTTTTCAAACCTCAATATGAGGATGAAATTCTAAAAGCTACTATTCAACTTAAGAAAGTTCTATCTGGAGAAATTGACTCTAATATTCAAGAAAAAAACTATGTGTATATAGACTCACAAAAAGAATTAGATTCTATAATGGATAAGTTTAAAACAGCTAATCCAATAGTAGTTGATATTGAAACGTCTAGTCTATCACCAAGAACAGGTAATGTAATTGGTATTGCTCTATCTACACAAGCTAACGAAGGCTACTATATTCATTCTGATTTAGTAACAAATAATAAAAACTGGTTTCATGAATTATTTAAGACTCGTAAATGTGTTCTTCATAACGCAAAGTTTGATATGGGATTCTTACAGTATGAATTTGGATTTGAATTTCCAGACTTTGAAGATACAATGCTTATGCATTATTGTCTAGAAGAAGCTGTCGGTACTCATGGTCTAAAACCCCTAGCCTTAAGATTTACTGATCTTGGAGACTACGAACGTGAACTAGATGAATATAAGAAAACTTTCGCTCGTAAGAATAAGATTAAACTAGAAGATTTTAACTATGGAATGATTCCAACCGATATTCTAGCTCCTTATGCTGAGAAAGATGCTGATGCTACTTTTCAGTTATGGAATAAGTTTAATCCCCTAATTAGTAAGAACAAAGAGTTTTCTTTTCTTTATAATGAAATTTTAAAACCTGCTACACTTGCTCTTCTTCGTCTAGAGCATAATGGAGGTCCTATTGATATGGACAAACTAGCAGATATTGAAAAGGATTATCAAATTGATATTGAAGAGTGTCTAGCAGAAATCGAGTTGGATGAAGATGTTAAAACATTTGAGCGTCTTCATAATAAAACTTTTAATCCCAATAGCACTCAACAGCTACAAGAACTTTTCTTTAAGATTATTAAACTAAAACCAACTAAGAAAACCGCAACTGGTGCTTGGTCGGTAGATAAAGAAGTTCTTGCTGAGTTAGATCATCCATTAGCTAAGGCTATTCTTGATCTTCGTGAGAAGAATAAAATATTAAATACATATGTATCAAGTATTAGAGAAGGCGTTGATAAAGATATACGTCTTCGCAGCGGTTTCAACATTCACGGAACTACCTCAGGTCGTTTATCTAGCTCTGGAGTATTAAACTATCAAAATATTCCTAGAGACAATAAAGATATTAAAAAGTTATTTAAGGCCCGCCCAGGGTACAAAATTGTTCAAGGAGACTTAGGAACAGCGGAAGTTTATATTGCGGCTGCGCTAAGTAACGACCAGTTTCTACAGAGAGCGTTCAAAGAAAATCTAGACTTTCACTCTTATGTTGCAAAACAGATTTTTAACTTACCCTGTGAGGTAAATGAGGTTAAAAAAGATTTTCCTGATAAGAGACAGCACGCAAAAGCTATTACCTTCGGTATTATGTATCAAGCTGGTCCTGCAAAAATTGCTGAAACAGCAAACGTAAGTGCTACAGAAGCAAAGATGTTTATTAAAAAATACTTCAATGAAGCATATGCTCTAAAATCATATATTGATGATAGTAACGCTCAAATTGAAAAAAATGCTTTCATATATAGTTTCTTTGGACGTAAGCGTAGACTCCCAGAGTCAAGATCTACTAATCGTGGAGTAGCACAGCACGCGATTCGATCTGGGGTTAACTTCTTAGTTCAGAGTGTTGCTTCTGATATTAATATACTAGGACTCATTGACTTAATTAAATGGATTGATGAAAATAATTATCAAAATGATATTCTTCCGTTTACGGTAGTCCATGACTCTATCGTAGCAGAAGTTAGAGAAGATCTAGTTGATTTTTATATTTCTAAAACAAAAGAATTTATTCAAAAAGACCGAGGATGCTCAATAGAAGAATGCCCTATTGGTATGGACTTTGAAGTAGGAGCAAGTTGGGGAGAGTTAGAGAATTATAAATGAATATCATAGATACAACAGATGAAAGGTTGTACCAATCCTGTACCACAGTTAACAATCCTACCTCTCTTAGTATAAAAATGCTAAGAGATCGTATGATAAAAATAATGAAAAAAGAAAATGGTATAGGACTGGCAGCTCCACAAGTAGGTAGGAACGAGGCTATTTTTATTATGAAAAAAGATAATAAAATAATTACTTGTATTAATCCTAGTATATCTTGGCAATCTGATGAACAAATTGATATGAAAGAAGGCTGTTTAAGTTTTCCAAAAACTTTTATATCTTTAAAAAGACCTTCTACCATAGTTGTAGAATACACGGATACAAAAGGAAGAAGAAATATAGAAAAAATGACTGGAGTAGAGGCTAGATGTTATCAGCATGAACTTGATCATCTTAGTGGTATAACCTTTATTCATAGACAAAATGAACAAATTTCGTAATATTAATTTTCCTATATTTGGGTTAAAAAAAGTAATTCAATTAGAATTTACTTTAGATAAGATATATACTACGATTAATAATCAAAAACTTATAGTAGATGATAAAAATATAAAAAATTTATCTTACTTAAGTAGACTTATTGAACTAGATTCTAGAAAAGACTATCAAAGATTAAAGTTTGACTATACAATAAGAAGTATGGAAGAGCTTTTAACATCTAACTGTAAGATGGGTATTGACTCTACTGGAAAAATACATTATTTTGATGTAAAAGAGCAATTTGAATACTCTGAAAGGTGTATAGTAAAAAATAGAAAACACTATTTCTGGTTTAAGAACATAAGCTATCCGTTTGAAATTAATTTAGAAAATATAGAAGAAATTGGCAAAAATAAAGAGTTTTATTATGGAAAGCTAGTCTATATTAATAAAAATTGGTATTTTTTAGGATTTTCCGATGAAAAATCAAGGAAAGAATCAATATGGTTATAAAAATAAATGTAAAATCTGCTACAATTACTGATAAAATATATATAAGAGAAGAAGATATAGAGGATATTTCTGCTTTTGAGCAAGCCTATACGTATCAAATTGTGGACGATTTTCATTATACCTATGAATATGATGAAGAAACTGGAATTTATACTGTTCCGAGTAATTCTTATTCTAAACTTGCGATTGAAACAGTAGAAGATTTAAGAAACTTTGAAGATGCTAGTCAAAAGTTTACTTTTCGAGGAGCGCTAAGAGAAGAACAGCAAGATATGGTAGATGCTTTTTTTCAAATTAATGACAGAGTTCGTAGTGGCTTATTTCAAGCCCCTTGCGGATGGGGAAAAACCTATGTTGGCTGTAATTTATTAGCAAGAGCTAACAAACCTACCTTAATTTTAGTTCATACAAAACTACTTTTTAGACAATGGATAGAAGAACTAGAAAAACAGATACCAGGAGTCAAAATAGGTAAAGTAGGCGACAGTCTTCTAGATATCCAAGATATTACTGTAGGTATATATAAGAGCGTTCTAAATAATATTCCGCAATTACATGATAAATTTGGTCTTTTGATGGTAGACGAAGCACATTTATGCCCTGCCGATATGTTTTCACAAGCAGTAAACGCAATAAACTGTCGTGCAAAAATAGCAATCACTGCTACTCCACGTAGAAAAGATGGTAAACATATAGTTTTAGAAGACTATTTTACTAATTTTAAGTCCTATGCATATGATCCACGCGTATTAGCTACTCCAAAAGTTGAAATATACCAAACAGATATTAGATTTAATGTGCTTGACCCAAAACGAGATTGGAGTAGGCAAACTAACTCTCTAGCAAAAAATTCACAATTGCGCCGGCTGGTAGCTGAAAAAGCCATATCAAAAGTGAGTGGAGGTCGCTGTATACTCATTTTAGGAGAACGTCTAGATTGGCTTCGAGAGTTAAATAAAATTATACCTGACTCAGTACTTTTAATAGGGGAAACTGGGGAGGAACAACGCAAAGAAATATTAGATAACGTAGGTACAAAGTATAAAGTAGTATTAACTACTAAACTTTTTGATGAGGGTATTAGTTGTCACAGATTAGATACTATTTTCTTGGTATTTCCTTCTAATAATCCTATAAAACTGGAACAAAGAATCGGTAGAATTATTAGAGAACATCCAGAAAAGAAGCGTCCTTTAATTTGCGACTTTTGGTTAACAGGACCGATAGTACAAAAACAACAAACTAATAGAAGAAACTGGTATATACAAAGAGGGTATTCTCTATGAGTTTTTATTTTAACTGGAATGAATTATTAAGAAAATCCAAAAAAGATTACGATTCAATTATAGTATTGACATATGCTTCTATGTTTGGATATAATAAGAAAATAGCGAATAGTTCATTAGACTTAGTAAAAAAACTACATATTAATAGAATACCTAACTGGTTAAATTCTAGTATAATAATGAATGATAGAAGTTTTGAGATATTTAATACTTATAGAGTTGAAGAACCTCAAAGCTATTTTAATAATGCATCATTTTTAAAAGCTATTACACCAGTATCACATAAAATACAATATTTATGGTTACTGTCTCATAGAAAAAATGATGATAAAAATTCTTTTATTAAAAGAGATTTCTTTAAAATAAAAGAAATAGATGGATTACGAAGTAACCCATTTATAACTATTGGTAAAGAAAGAATAACTTTTACCTTAGAAAATACCTACACACCAAGAACATAGTTCAACAAGAAAGGAAACACTATTATGGTATCATGGGATAAAGCCAAAGGAAATGCCGGAGGCGGCGGCGGTGGACAACGTCGCGAAATTGAAAGAGTATCTCTAGCAGTTGGAGATACTAAAGTTAGGCTAATTGGAGAAGTTATGCCTCGTTATGTATATTGGGTAGTAACCACAGAAGGCAAAAAGATGCCTGTTGAGTGCTTACGTTTTGATCGTCAGAAGGAAACTTTTAATGAGTCAAATAAAGACCCAATGACAGAAATTGATGAGGAAATTTATTCAGAAAAGCCGCAATTTGCATACATTTGTAATGTTATTGATAGAGCAGATAACAAGATTAAGATTTTTGATCTTCGTTCTACGATTTATAAGCAGATTGTAGACTATGCTACAAATCCTGATTATGGTAATCCAGCTGATGAGGACGCTGGTTATGACATCACAATCAAGAAAGAAAAGACAGGACCTCTACCACAAAATGTCAAGTATTCTGTAATTCCTGCGCGTAATAACTCATCACTATCAGAAGCGGATAAGGCTCTTGAATTGTTTGAACTTGATAAGATTTACAAGCGTCAAACTTACGAGGAGCAGAAACAGTGGCTTCTTCAAAATACGGCTTATTTTGCAGAAGAAGCTTCTGATGAATTTAAGCCAGAGTCCCCAGAGGATCTAGACTAAATGGCAAAAAAATCACTTAGTGATTTTACTACTGTAGAAACTGAAGCCTCATCTTCAGCTCCTACAGGAGCCTTGATGGTAGGTCCAGAAGGACAAACACAGGTTGATCTTCAAAAGCTAAGAGAGACATGTTCAGTATTTTTTGCCACACCTTGTTATGGAGGCATGATTACTGACCAATTCTTTTTGAGTATGTTTAAAGCATCTCAAGAATTAGTAAGACATGGAATTACTTTTAGATTAACTACTCTAAGAAATGAGAGTCTTGTTACTAGAGCTAGAAATATTCTAACAGCTATGTTTTTAGATTCTGGCGCAACACACTTATTTTTTATTGATGCAGATATAGAATTTGAACCGGAATCTATTATTAGAATGTTAGCAATGGATAAGCCAATTATTGCTGCTGCTTATCCAAAAAAAGCTCTTCCAGTTCAGTATGCAATGAATTTCAAATATATTGATCCAGTTAAGAAACAAGTTAGAATCGAAAACGGAGCAGTAGAAGTTTGGGATGCCTCTACAGGATTCTTTTGCATCAAACGAGAAGTATTTGAAAAGATGATGATTGAATATCCACAACTTCATTATAAAAATGATAGTAATATAGACCCTAAGTTACAAAAATATTGCTATGCACTTTTTGATACCATGATTGATCAAGATGAGAATGGAGATAACCGCTATTTATCAGAAGACTACACTTTCTGTAGGCTTTGGCAGAGAATGGGCGGAGAGATTTGGATGGACCCAAATACAAAGCTAAATCACGTTGGATCTTATACTTTTGAAGGTGATTTAAGTAAAATTTTAAATATGGGAAAATAAGATGGGAAAGATTCTATTATTAGGCAGCGGAGAGTTAGGCAGGGAGATAGCAATTAGTGCAAAAAGGCTAGGACACTATGTCATAGCTTGTGATAGGTACTACGATGCACCTGCTATGCAAGTTGCAGATCATGCTATTACGTTTAATATGTTAGATGCAAAACAACTTTCAGAAATAATAGAATCTTACCGTCCAGATTATATCGTTCCAGAAATAGAGGCAATTGCAACAGAGGTATTATTAGAGAAAGAAAAACAAGGATATAAAATAGTACCATCTGCTAGAGCCGTAAATCTTACAATGAATCGTGATAGAATCAGAGACAGAGCTGCCGAACTAGGTATCAAAACTGCTAAGTATAAGTATGCTCATTCATTAACAGAGTTATATGATATTGCAAATTACATAGGGTATCCTTGTGTAGTAAAACCTGTCATGAGTTCTAGTGGCAAAGGGCAGTCTGTAGTTAATTCTGTAGAGGAATTAGCAAAAAGCTGGACTACCGCTATAGAAAATATGAGAGGCAATAGACAAAAAGTAATAGTAGAAGAATTTATAAATTTTGACATAGAATTAACTATTTTAGCTGTAAAACAAGAAGGCTCAGAGACAAAATTTTGTAAAGCTATTGGTCACTATCAAAAAGACGGAGACTATAAGCATAGTTGGCAACCTGCTTTTAAAGAAACTTTTACAGGACATATTATTGAAGCAGACGCTAGAGCAATTGCAAAAACTATCACAGATGACCTAGGCG
>Ga0070750_10001209_pt1 | contig 14398 bp, 13 predicted proteins | sample VirMetDEL_Nov_24_FD_77013 | JGI IMG/M metagenome (GOLD analysis project Ga0070750, IMG submission 77013) | Aqueous microbial communities from the Delaware River and Bay under freshwater to marine salinity gradient to study organic matter... | ecosystem: Environmental > Aquatic > Marine >...
ACCAACATTACCAGTATTATAATAAATATTATTTCCTGTTGTAGTCCATTGAGATGATGCAGGAGGAGTTCCTGCTAAATCGTTATAACTTAAATCATTTCCATTAATTTTATATTTACTACCTGATGCTATATTTACATCACCAGCAACATCAAGAGTATGAGAGGGATTAATCATATCACCAATTCTAACTTTATCACTGAAACAACAAAAGTTTCCAGCAGTTGAATTAGCATAAAATTTTACAAAATTTGCATCAGTATCATTATTAATTTTAAAACTTTTAGAATTAGTTGAACTTTTTAAAACTAAATCGCTTGAATCACCTGTTCCACCTTGTTTAAATTCCCAAGCTCGTTCAGTATTAAATCTTAATAATAATGCTTGGTCGCCTTGATTAGTAATATTAACTCCTCCTGAAATGTCAAGAGGAAATGCAGGGGTTGTCATTCCTGCACCAATACCAACATTACCATTATTATAATAAATATCATTACCATTTAAAGACCAAGCATTTGGATTTTTCAAAATTATTGTTTCATCACCACTAAATATATCAATATCTATTTCAAAATCATTTGTATTAAATATTAATTTATCTGTTAAATCGTTATAACTTAAATCATTTCCATTTATTTTAAATTTACTACCTGATGATATATTAATATCACCAACAACATCTAATTTATAATTAGGATTATCAATACCAATACCAACATTACCAGTATTATAATAAATTTCATTCGCATCATTAGGATTTACTAACCAACTTGAATTACCAGTACCAATATTTAATATAGTTTTTAAATTTTCAGGAGTAGTTCCCGTTAGAGTATTTTCAAAAACATTTATACCAATATAATCTATTTCATCCTGTATTAAACCATCGCTAATATCTGTTCTACGACGAGAACTTGATATTTGTCCTGATGTATTAACTTCAATTTTATAATTATTCAAATAAAGAGAATTATTAGCATAAATATCATTTGCTATTAAAGCATCTCTTACATTACATACTCTTTGAAATTTTAATAATTTTGAAATATTCAAAATATCATTCATACTCCATTCGGTATTCAATTTAAACCCAGCATTATTAAATTTAACATTATTTGCGATGGTATCACCAAATTGTATATTCCTACTTAAATTATTATAAAATTCATAATCAGGAAATGATGTTGTTGAAAGATTTGTATCAATAGTAGTCACAATCGGTAATGTCCCACCGAAAAGCGGATCACCCGTTCTATATATTTTAACTATTCTCGTATTAAAATCAATTGTTAAATAAATTTCTCCATCGTGCAATCCTGCTATACTTGCATTTTTAGTACTAGTTAAATAACTTGTATAACTATCATATTCATCGTATATAAAATTTGCTCCTAAAACTGATTGTTGAGAAGAAGGAGACCAAGTCTCAATTGGTATTTTATTTAACCGAATTCTTTTTATTTTATTATTTAAATTAGTATTATAGAAAGTAAATCTACTTGTTTCCATTGAATTCATACTTCTTTGTATTACACCAATTGAAAATGTAGTATCGTTAACATCAGTTAGGAATACTTCATATTTAGTTTGATTAGTATATCCTGATATATGACGGATATCAAAATAAACTTCTTTGAAAAATTTTGGTGTAAAAATTTCATATTGTACGGCATTATCGTTAAAAATATTCATAACTGAACCATAATAATTAGGATATCGTGAAGTATCACTTACTAAAAGCATGTCTTCCGAGAAATGTGGCGGTGTATTATTAGGATATGAAAAATTTGTAAATTTATTATCCTCAATGAAATTCAAATTAGAATTAGTTATAACATTAAGAAAATCTTTTTTAATAGGAGTAATATGTTTAAATTGGATTGTAGGACCAAATTTTAAATATTTTAATTGACTTCCAAAATATGAAAATAATAACTTTTCGCCTTCTTCCTCAAAATCTTCAAGTACTAATTTTATTGAAAAGGAACTAGTCAACGATTGTGTTTTAGTTCCCGTATAAGAATATTGTATTTGTCCTAAAACACTTGATCGGAAAGACACTCCTTCTCTGTTAACAATTTCGCCCGTTGCAGAAACAAAATCTTGACTTGGTTCTAGAACATTTACAAGCATATCTCCACTATTAATAAGTTTATATGGTTGATATTTAGGCATTATATATACATCAAAATAGTCTTCATAATTTGTTGTAAATATCCCTGATAATTTATAACCGATATCTAATGTATATTCTGGGTTATTTAATAAAGTGGTTTGTTGTGGTAATAAAGTTTTTTCTAATTCAAGGAGAAATTCGCCTGATACTACATTCCCCTGTTCTATATCATTTATATCTTGTTGTAAATTAGTTATGTCTTGACTATGACTTGCAATATTAGTAGTATTAGTTTCAACTGATAAATGTAATCCAGTTGCTGGGTCAGTTTCGGTTGATGCTGATCCAAGATTTTGTTGTAAATTAGTTATGTCTTGACTATAATCAATAATATCGGGTGTTTCTTCAATATGACTATATTTTAAATTAACCCCACCAATTTTATATTTACTACCTGATGCTATATTAATATCTCCATTTACATCTAATTTATATGATGCTGATGGTGTTGTTGTATTTATACCTACACTACCATTTGGTGATGTATATATTAATTTATCATAATTGGTTAATTGAAGATTACCACTATTATCATACTCAAATTGTGATGTATCTAATTTTAATGATATATCTAGTTGTGTTAAATTTTCGCCTGATTCTTCGGTTGTTGTTGTTTCGTTAACATTTAAACCATTTCCAAAATCATTTTTATCAGGTATAAATTGTCTTCGTCGGTTTCTATTTAATAAATTATTTCTTTCAATATTAATTTTATCTAATTCAAATGATATTATTTGAAGTTCGCTGTATAATTGCTCTACTATTATATCTAAATTACCTGTTGTTCCACCTATGCTACTTTTTGGTATTTGTATAATATCATTAACAGCATAACCTGCACTTGTTTCTTTAACTTCATCTATTACTGCTTTTAATGTTCCTGAAACATCTTTAATAGTTATAGTTAATGTATTATTATGACTTATACTCACATCATAAGTCCCAGCATTTATAAAATTATTATTTGTTGATTCAACAATATTTAATCCTGTTTTATATAATAAATTTTCTACACTTGCTATCGGTTCATCTTTTGCTTTTTCGTATGCTATTATATACGATGATTCGCTTTTATCTAATTCATTTGTTTTTAATCTATCATACAATTGAAAAGCAATTCCTGCTACAAATGATAAACCACCTATTGCTGTAAACATTCCTGTTAAAAAATTAAAAATTAATTGCCTTCTACTTTCTGTGAATGCTCTTGTTATATTTATCGCTACTCCATTTTCGTATGCTGAATTACGGATAAGATTTACAAATTCTTCTCCTCTTTCTCCTAAATCTCTTCTTAAATCATCTAAACCACTATCTAACGCATTTTCAAATTCTTCCTGTGATTGTTCCCAACCATCTACCACTTCCATCGCATTTAATCTAGATTCAATATCTATAATTTTAGCACTATTTAATCCTACTATTGGTTCTATTATAGTTAATCTTGGTAGCAGACCTGTTGGAGGAGTATAAATTGTAGCATCTAGTGCTAATACATTTGTTGCTAACCCGAGTATTTGTTGTCTATTTGATACCGAATAATTTACTATATCAGTCCAACCTGAAAGTATTGTAGGTGAATTAAAAAAATCATAATCATACCATAAATGTAATTTCCCATTTTCTATTTTTACTTTATTTTCATTATCTTTTGTTCTAAAATAAATTAGACCATTATCATTTTTATTAGTTATATATAAGTTAAAATAAGGATCATCAAATCTTAAACTAATTAGATCACTTGTGGTGGTATCATATCCAGTATTAACATCTGTTGAACCTCCATTTTGTATTATTGTTGTAGTTCCACCACCACCACCACCTGAACCTCCCAGTTGGATTTGTGTTGAGTCCTGAAAACTACTTTCATTGTTATTATTATACCAACTCATTTTGTTTTCTCTTCTATTATAACAAAATAATTATTTTCTCATCATTATATTAGAAAGAATATAATGTACGAAAACATCCCTGCGTCATACCCTGCGACCTTCTTCTATAACCTCTCTAAACTCTCTGGCTCGTTATCTAAGAATCTAATCAAGGTAACAGCAGATAGAACCGACGCCTCACCAAGCACTATAACCAATATCCGCTTACCTATCGGTGCTTTACTAAACCTTGACTCATTTGCTTTATTCTTTAAAGTATCAATGTCTGGTTCTAATCCCACAATTCCTGCGAGATATGCATCATCATTTGTTAAAAGATTATCATTATCTATCAACAATACTAATGTAGCAATCATCAATGATTATAACCTTGTTTATAACATTTATGCTGATTGTAATAACAAACATTATTCAAAAGGTGTTGGTGGAGAATGGTTAGATAACTCTATATTATGGAGTGAAGCGGTAGGAGCATCGGATCAAACTGCGATTACAGGTGCTTCATCTTTATTAGCATCTACAACTAACCAAACTAATATGCAATTCTGTATTAACAACTGGTTAGGTTTATTAGGATCTGCTTCCACAAAAATCTTACCAACTTCTTTAACTGGCGAATGTGTTTTATCTATTGAATGGTGTCCCAATTATGAAGTTCTCGCTGGTACTGCCGAAGGTTCATCTACAACATACACCGCTAGTGATACCTATTCTATAAGCGATATCTACTGCAATGTTGAAGCATTATCATTCAGCGATGATATGTATTACAATAGCATAATGGATAAAGAACTTAAAATCGGTTTCAATGATTATGTTGTAACTAAATTTGCTTCCGTTCAAAAGAAAGCAGGTATTAATGTTACTACCTACATATCTGCAAATTCCGTAGATCATGTATTAGGAACAGCAATTATCCCTCAAACTCTACCAAAACCTATGGTTGCTTATGGTTCTCTTGGAACTGGTGCAGGTGAAACAAATGTCGCTAATATGTTTAAATACCTATCCGATCCTGTTGCCTATGATGGTAATGCTTCTGCAACAGCAAGTGAAAATGTATATGGTGATGGTTTCTTCTCAACTGTTGCTTTACAAAGATGTTTACAACACATCAACGATTCTCAATTCAGCATCAACAATAAAGCACTAAACTATGCTCCATTAAATAAATATGAAATCTTCCAAAATAACTTAAATGCGTTAGGATATGAGGGAGTAGATGCTTCTGCTAATGGTATGCATTCCGGTGTAGTATCACTTTTACATTTCTACAAATATTATGGGTTCTGTATGCAGTCATTAGAACTTATTGATAAAGATCAATTTTACATTTCAGGTCTATCTTCTGCTGGTTCTTCTTGTGCGATCAATTGGACTGCTAACTTTGAAGGTGCTAACAATACCTTATCAGTCGTACCAGTTATCATCGCCAAATTATCGAAAGTGTTACATGTTGGAAAGGGACGCAGTGTGAGCGTAGAGTAAATAAAAAAAATATCATCATATATTAGATAAGAATGTTAGGATATAATACTCAAATCCATGAGTATCCAACTGGTACTTTAAATACTACTAAATACAATGATACTAATTACCATATGCCTTTCAAAAAAAATGAAATAAATTTTTTTAATAAAAGACATAAATCACACAATAGACAAATAGGACAAATCCCATCTCAAAAACATAATGTTAAATATAATACAAGTGTAACTATGGACTTGAATAATTTACAAAATTTTAATCCTACTATCGGTCAAGTTTATTTTGCCGAACATGAAACTAATAAAACTTTAAGACATGATAAACACCAAAGTAAGGATATAGATTTTACTAATTATTCATATAACAGAATAGTTCAAGAAATTGATGAAATTAAAAGAGATGATAATGTATTTCATGCTTATAAAAAACACTCTCAAACATTACAACCAGTTAGAGTATAAATTATTTTTTTTTTATTATATTAATATAGATAAGAAATGTATGAATTAAATAAAAGTAGTAAATGCAATTATAAAAGCATTTATCTAGATACTAGAAATTGTGTTGCAAATCCCGAAAGAAATATTTTTGTATTTAACAAGTTACCATTAATACAGGTTAAAGGTGATAAAAATATTATTAGAGTGAAGTCCGTTTCATTGACCGGTGCTGGAAGTTTTACAGGGCATACATGGATCGTAAAACTAAATAATGTAAAATATAACCAGCAAATGTATTATAATAGTGATTTAGATGCTACACCTACTCTTTTAAATTTTAAAGATGACTCTGTTAATAGTTATAATGACGGAGGTGTTTTAGAAATTGATAAGCAAGATATTAACAATTTAACATTAGAGGTTTGTGGTTTTGATGATACCACAACAAAGCATGGATTGTTTAAATCATCGCAGATTATTGATATGTGGTTGAATGTAATTATAGAAGAATATTATGATTGATAAAAAAAGTACATTTCTTAAAAAAAATAAAAATTTATAAAAAGTTTTTAAAAATTATAAAAAAATAAAGAAATGTACTATTTTTAAATTCTTCTTTTTTTACGACCATGTTTTCTTGGGTTATTACGCATGTGGTTTTGCTGTTGATAGGTTTTCTGCAAGGTCATATCTACAAAACCTCCTTTATTATTATCAGCATATTGCCCTATTTCCTTTGCTACAAAACTGGTAGCAGTATCTTTTACTTTTTTTTCTAAATAAGGAACGGCGGTAGAGGCGATATTTGCGACTTCTCCTTCTGCCATGTCTAAAATTGCTTCCGCACCAGTTAAAAAAAATGCCATGTATCTAATAAATGATAAGATAATATTTTAATATTTTTTTAATTTAAATTTTTTCAAATAATCATTAAAGGAGGCAGATAGTGATGTCTTATTCCATAACAAATTTTTTGCAAGAGAACCACTACTCGTGTAATTATCCCAATTCTCTCTAACCTTATGTCTTGCAATCCATGCTTGTTTTATATCATCATCTTTATGCATATTATAAGTGATACCAACATCACTACCAAAGTGGGTTGTTTTTACCTTATTTCTATTTTTATCATAAAAAATTGCTTTGTATTTTTTACCATCTAAATCACTATTTAATATTTGAATATAAACTATATTCATCTTTTATTATAACATAATATTATTTTTCATCTAATTTTAAATTCTCCATTTTTCTACATAATTCATAATATATCTTTTCATTTTTTGTCATTTTTGTAGATTTAATTGATTTAGTTGATTTTGATTTGTTATTGCTTTTCATCTAATATTAGATAATAAAAAAAATGATATAAATATTTAACATTATATATAAGTAAAGAAAAGTAAAATGCCTGATTATTCCCAAGGTTGTATCTATATGATTAAAAAACAAGATGATTATGATAATAAAAATGTTTATATTGGAAGTTGCTGTAATTTTAGTAGAAGAAAATGCGAACATAAAAGAACATGCAATAATCCTATTTATCAAAACCATAATGTAAAAGTTTATAAATACATACGAGAGAATGATGGGTGGGATTGTTGGATTATGACAAAAATTATAGATTATCCTTGTAATAGCAAAAGTGAATTGAAAATTATGGAGAGAAAATATATTGATGAGTATAAATCAATATTAAATTGTACTATTCCTACGAGAACAGATGCAGAATGGCGTAATGATAATAAAGAACATATATCTAAACACATGAAACAATATTACCAAGATAACAAAGATAGAAAATTAATTTACAATAAGCAATATTATAATGACAATTGCGATAAATTAAAAAAACAAACAAAAGAATATCGTATTAATAATGAAGAAAAATTTAAAGAAAAAGTTATATGTGATAATTGTGGTTCTATTGTTTCAAAAGAACATTTAAGAAAACATATAAAAACTCTTAAATGTATCAATTTTGTAAAAAGACAAGAATATAACCAAGATAATAAAGATAAAATAGTAAAATGTGATAATTGTGGTTGTTATAGTGATAAAAGGCATTTAACAAGACATAAGAAATCTCTAAAATGTATCAATTTTGTAACAAAATAATATTTTACACTATTTCACTAACTATATCAAAATTTATATTACTACTATTTGGTCTTAAACCACTAGCTCCGTTTAATTGAAGTGGTAAGGATTTATTTGGATTACTTTTTATTATTTCTAATTTATATTTTTTAGGTATATCTTCAAAATTACACATCATTATCAATCTATCATATTTTTCAATTAAATTATTTATCATATTTCTATCAATTGTTTCATGGTCTAATCCTTCTATCCGATGTGCCAATTGCAAAAATTCATTTGATAAATTTTTGTATAGTTCCATTTTTTCAGCAACTTTTAGGTTTGACTGATATGAAATTAGTAACACAGATACACCATTAACCACCACATTAGGTATCTTCATTTTTCCATCACCATTATCAAAACTATTTAATATACACATCACACTTGATGTAAATATTAAAGGTATTTGAAAAATTTGTTTTATTATATTCCAATAATATGTAGATTTTGTAGTTAATTGTACCATAATTTCACATCTTTGGATTAATTCTATTAATCTATTATCTATTTGTTTTGATTCCATTTTTATCTATTATATGATAAGTTTTTTTAATTTTAATAATTAAAAAACATATTTGCAATACTACTAGGTGAGTTCTGTTTGGTTACAATCTCTTTTTGTTCTTGTTTTGGTGTATCTTTTTTAACTATTTTTTTTGGTTTGTCACTTTTTTTATATTCGACTTCTTCAATTATTTCGTCGTCACTATTTGACTCATAAACTATTTTTTTTACAATTCTTCTTTTAGGTTTTCTTACCACTTCTGTTTGATATTCAGTTATTACATCTTCAACTACTTTTGTGTCATCATCAACATTTACTTTATCAACAGGTAAAGTTAAAGATTTTTTTGGTGCGTTTGAAACTTTTTTTGAAGATTTTGGTTTTGGTTTTGGTGGTGGTGCTTCTTCAACAATTTCTTCAACTTCTTCAACTGGTTCTTCAACTGGTGTTTCTTCTGATTTTTTTGGTCTGCCTTTTGCCTTTGGTTTAACTGGTTCATTCTCTAATCTTTCTTGTCTTTTTTTTGCCTTCGCTTCTCGTGCTATTTTTAATAGTTCTAATCTTTCTTCATGTGACATCGCCATAGTTCTATATTAATTATTTACTATTTTATAATGAGAAAAAAAAATGTATAGTTTCTATTCTATTTTTAATTGTTCGGTTTTTTCAACTAAATTTTCTTGATAATACTCTTCTTCTGTTTTTGATAATGGGTGTGGATATGTTTCACCTGTTTCGCTGTTTTTAAGCAAACCATCATAAAAAATATCGGGTGGAGTCTCTACAATCAATCCTTGTTTCATAAAATCTTTATGAAGTGTCTTCATATCTTCAATTTCATCTTCTGTAAATCTAGGTTGATTACCTTTCATCTGAAAGATTGTTGCTTTTATTGCTAAATCAATAAGAAAAGAATCAGATTTGTTTAATTTCTTACCAATCATTCTTGATCCTCTTTCATATAAGTCATCGTATACTGCTTTATCTTCATCAGTATAATCGTCTGGATATGTTGTTTTCATATTCTCAACAACCATATTATATTTAATCTTACTATTATATAGAGATATTTAAATAATATGAAATTAACACAATTAAAAAAAATTACCGATAAAATACGTCCATATACTAGATATGAGCCTCCACAACCTGTAAATAAGGATTTACCACCTACTTATAATATAATATTGTCAGCGTCTAACAAAGGCTCTGGAAAGACATATAACATAGTACAATTACTTACTAATTATGAGGAAAGTGGGTTTGTTAGCAGTGATGGTAAACCAGTGAAAATGAGAACTATATGGATTAGTGGTGGAACATCTAATAGCAAACAAAATAGCATATTAAATACATTAAAAACGCTTTCAAAAGATGATAGAATTGATTTGGAAGATAATGTTGATGACTATTTGCGTATATTATATGAAGATATTAAACAAGAAAGGGATATGATCGAAGTTTTTAATATCTACCGCGATGTTTATAACAAGTTTATAAAATATAAAAATGTAAATAAATTAACTTTTGAAGAATTATCACTTTTAAAATATAATAATTTTATTGATCCGGATTTGCACCCAGAATGCCCCCGTGATGATGATGGTAATATATTATATCACCCTCGCATGATATTTTTAGTATTAGATGATATGATAGGTAGTGATGGTTATGGTAATAAGAGAGGTAATTTTTTAAATAGATTAGCAATTAAATCAAGACACGAAAGCAATGAATTGGTAGGATTAAATCTTATATTCATCAGTCAATCTTTTAAAGCAATTCCAGCAATTATAAGACGACAAACTGATGTATTTGTTTTATTAAAAAATAGTAATAAAGAATATATAATAGAAGCTATTAGTGAAGAGGTTGGTAGTCATTTTAGCAAACAGGAATTGTTAGAACACTATAATGCTGTTAGTAAAATACCATATGGTGCTTTAATTTTAAGCATACATAAAAAGGAGAAAGATGAAAATCGTGTGCGTATGGGTTGGAATAATCGTATAGAACGCAACCCAAAGTATTTAATGTAAAAATCATATAAGGATATAAAGATAAATAAAGATAAATAAAGATAAATAAGGAATGAATATTGTACCGAATCCAATTTGTGGGTCTTGTAAGTGTTATTGGAAACCAGATGAAACAGATATTAAAAGCTCAGGATTAGTATGTAAATCTTGTAAAAAATGTAGACAATATAAAAAAGAATCTTGTAAAAAATATCGTGAAGAAAACCCTGATAAAAGAAAAGAATATCGTAAAAAATATTATGAAGAAAACCCTGATAAAATAAAAGAATATCTTAAAAAATATTATGAAGAAAACGCTGATAAAATAAAAGAAGCTAGTAAAAAATATCACGAAAATAATGCTGATAAAATAAAAGAATATCGTAAAAAATATCGCGAAAATAATGCTGATAAAATAAAAGAATATAAAAAAAAATATTATGAAGAAAACGCTGATAAAATAAAAGAAGCTAGTAAAAAATATTGTGAAGAAAACCCTGATAAGGTAAAAGAAGCTAGTAAAAAATATTATGAAGAAAACGCTGATAAAATAAAAGAATATAAAAAAAAATATTACGAAGAAAATAAATGCATGCATGGTAAAAGGCAAGAAAATTGTAAAATATGCAACAAATATTTATATTTAGTTAATTTACAACGCCATCAAATAAATAGATGTTTTAAAAATAGTAATCTTAAAAAAACAAAACCATCAATATCATATCTTGATTGTTCAGCGGAATATTTTAATGAATATTTTGAAAAAAAAATGGATTTATGGAATGAACATCATGATGTAAAAATGACTTGGGATAATATACATATTGATCATATTAAACCTATTAATGCTTTTAACCTTGATGATGAAGAAGAGTTTTTAAAGTGTTGTCATTATACAAATATGCAACCTTTATTAGCAGAAGACAATTTGAGTAAAAGGTGTAAATGGAGCAATGAAGATAATAAGTATTGGTGTGATAATATTATTTACAAAGAATATTTAGATATATATATACCAGTTTAAATATAAAATAGTATATCAGTTGTTTTATTTTTGTGCATTCTTTTAAACTTTGCTTTTAATCTGCAGTCTTTACAAGTTTCATAAGACCACCCATTAGGTTTAATTTGAATTGTTTTATTTTTTTTACATTTGGTACAAGTTTTGTATAATGTATAGCCTTTATATCTCAATATTTCATCCTCACCATAATCGCATTTCAATGCTTCATAAATAACTTCTACCATGATGATAACATATTATATTGTTATTAAATGTTTATATCATTTTATGTTTTAAATCAATAAAGTAAGAGTTTGAGTAACCCTTACACAACCCCTTATTAGAGCATTTTAATACGTAATTTATTATTAATTTTTGTATTTTCTTACGAGAAAAAAAGATTATGAGGAGGTCAGGGTTCCATGTCCAATTCCTATATATTTCATTTTTTGCAAAATAATTTCTTCAAGCTACTCAAACTTTTTTTTTTATAAAATTAATTTTTTCTAATTTTATGATATAACCCTGACACCCTGATTTTTTATATTAAAAATAATAAATAAATAGAATTATTGTTATTATAATGATAAGAAAAAATAAAAATAGATAAAAGTCAGGGTTGCATCAGGGTTGCATTTAACCCTTACTAACCCTGACTTTTTATTTTAATTTATCAATAAAGTTTTTAAAAGCATAACAATTAATAATCTTATAATGTGAATGAAAATCAATAAAATCACAATTAATTTTAGAGAATACTAATTTGTTAAGTTGTTGTATTTTAATACCAAAAGAAATATTATTACATTCATATTTAACCTTGTTATAATTACACCAATCGTTCCACTTATCAAATAAAAAGGTATTAGATAATTTAAACTCGGAATCACCATCATTATTGTCAATATATTCATCAATAATATCATTAAAGAACCAAATAAGTTTATCACGATTATTCATTTTGACTATTTTAGTAATATGAGTTGTAGGTTTATAAATAGGATCTTGAAAGTTTCCTGATTTAACAATATCTTTCCAATTAAAATTAACTAATCCATTATATATTTGTTTTAGTGCATCATCATTTTGTAATATATTATTATTGTAATCAGTAAAAAACTCAACATTACCAAGATAGTAATTAGTAACTTCTGTTTGAAACCATCTACGAGTGCTGTCATCAGTAATTTTAACAACATTAATATTATTAGTAGTCATATCATAATCACAAATATTATCAATTTCGTAAGCTTGAATACCTTTTGGGTTGATATATAATTTATTTTCAGTAATTCTTGTTTTAAGAACATCACTATTTTCAAAATTATCTGTACCTGATGCTTCATTAACACAGATTAAACATTTTTCTTTTTCAAAAGTAGAATGAGATTCATACATTTTTTTAGCTTTATCAATTTGAATAGCATACTTACCAAATAGCTTATAAATAGTATCAATAAATGTAGATTTACCTGCACCTTCTTGCCCGTAATATACAAAACAAACTTTACTTTTTAAACCTGGATTTTGTAATCTAAAAGCATATCTGGCTAATATATAATTAGCAACTTCTTGTGATTCAAAAAGATTATTACAATAAGTTAAGAACTCTTCATAATAATTTCTATCAGTATTATTGTCAGGAGTATTGATAAAATCAAAATCATTCCATGTATTATAATCATTTTCATTTGATAATAAGGGTGGTGGTTTCCATTCAATAATATTATATTTTCTAATATTAGGGTCTTTAATCCATAAACTGAAAAAATCTTTTACATTCTTTTTTTTTTTAACAATAATAAAACAATTGATATGTGAAAACGAGTCTTTTGCTTGTTTAAATGACTCAATATAATCTTTATTATCATTAATAGTATAAATACATGGTGGAAACATTATTTTACAATGCGTTTTCTCAAACTCAATTTTAGTTTCTTCATAAGATTTAATACTTTCATCAATATACTCATCTTCAACATCATCATCATCATTAATATCATCATTATTAAAAGTTTCAAATAATTCCTGAGGGATATTTATAGAATTATCAAAAGGTTTATATTTTAGTTTAATATCAAATCCAGTTTTATCATAAGCATATTGTCTTAATTTATCTAACAAGTCATCATTGATATTATCATTTTTAATTAATTGGAAACCATCAAATACAAGAGCTACTTGATAACCATTTTTATATTTTTCAATAAGCCCATTATCATAACAATATTCTAAATAACATTCAAGCATTTTATTTTCTTCAAATTGTAAAATACGACTCATAGTTTTACCCCATAAATTACATTTATCACCAAAGGTATTTTTACAATAATTATAAATATTAATATACTCATCACATTTCATAATAAAGTCTATGGGAAGTTTAAGTTCATTTTGTAAAGTCATTAAAGTTTTAGATTTATATTTCTTACCATTTAAAACAGAAATAACAGCATCTTTTGCATTATCTTTTGTAAGTCCTTCTTCATTCATAATATCATTAAGTACCTCATCACGATTTTCAATATATTTATTAAGTAAAGGAGATGAGTATTGATATTTATTCATAATTTGTTTTAATAGCTGTGGGTGTGAATTAACTTGGTCTATATCAACCCATACATCATCACAAATAGCACCACGAACACATTTTTTTATACTTGCTAATCCAGTAGCATCATTACAATACCATCTACCAATATTACAGGAACTTTTATGATATTTAACA
>Ga0070750_10001217_pt1 | contig 14338 bp, 14 predicted proteins | sample VirMetDEL_Nov_24_FD_77013 | JGI IMG/M metagenome (GOLD analysis project Ga0070750, IMG submission 77013) | Aqueous microbial communities from the Delaware River and Bay under freshwater to marine salinity gradient to study organic matter... | ecosystem: Environmental > Aquatic > Marine >...
CCACAGGACGTTGCTCCTGTTCTTGGGCCAATGGCAGCACAGGCATGGCAGATGCACGTTCAGGGCGAAAGCCCTGATGCAATTGTTCGCGAGTACTCTTATCGAGTTGAAGCTGGCTCAGTTAAGAAACCTAATGTTGCAACAAAGATTGAGAACCTTAACAACTTCATGCAGATTGCAATGCCCGTTGCTCAAGGTTTGATGCAAGCTGGCAAGCCAGAAGTATTTAATGGCTTGCTTACTAAGTGGGGCGAGGCTAACCAGATGGACGTTAGCGAATTCCTTGTTCCACCACCAGCACCCCCACCACCGCAACAACAGGGGCCTCCTCAACAGGAAGGGCCTCCTGAAGAAGCACCCCCCGAAGAAGGACAGCCAACAGAATGAACATTCCATACGAAGTAGAACGAGCTGGCCCAGTAGCTATCAGAGTATTTAAAGAGTCTATCGCTAATGGAGGCACTGAAAAATTCGCAACTATGTGCGCCGTCCAAATCGCCCCAGGGACAAAAGGGACAGACAGGGCCTTTATGGAAGGCCGGATGAACAACCAGCAACTCGACGAGCTTCCACCAATCATGGCGAGATACATGGTGAAGGATGCCAAGGCTGCGGGGATCAACATCAATGGCAAGCACTATGTAGCGGGACTAGCCGACAAGAGGGGATGGAAAGACCCCGAGGCGTGGGTGAGCAACAACGACGACATTACTACAGTCGCGAGAAAGAGGAACCTATCCGTATCAGGGTCGGTTAATCATGAAGGTCGAGCTGTTCCACCCAAACGAAAAGTGCTGAGTGAAAAGATAATTAAAGAAGAAACAAAGCACATGAAAAAGAAGTTTCCCAAGGCTAGCAAAGCGGAGCTTCGGGAGAGAGTAATAAACAAACACTCGCTAAAACGAAAATTAAAGTAGGAGTTGTAGATGGCTAATGTAAAGATATCGGAACTGCCAGCAAAGACAGCAGAATTGACTGACATTGTGCCGTCAATGGATACCACAGGTGCAACTACATCTAAGCTGACAATATCTGGCATTCTTGACCTGCTTGTTGACTCTGCCCCCGGCGCACTGGACACACTCAACGAGCTTGCTGCCTCGCTTGCTGATGACGCAGACTTCGCCGGTACTATGACTACGGCTCTTGCTGGAAAAGCATCTACGACCTCTCCAGCTTCTATTATTACTAGCGGTACTTTTGATATTGCTCGGCTTCCTACTGGCACAACATCGAGCCATGTATGCATTGGTGACGATGCTCGTCTTTCAGATGCTAGGACACCTGTTGCCCATGCTGCTTCTTTAGTTACTTCTGGCACGTTTGATATTGCACGGTTGCCTACCGGAACGACATCAAGTCATGTCTGTATTGGTGATGATGCTCGGTTGTCAGACGCTCGGACACCCGTTGCACACGCTGCATCTTTGGTTACTTCAGGTACGTTTGATATTGGACGTATTCCGACAGGAACAAGTTCTAGCACTGTTTGTGTTGGAAATGATTCTCGACTGTCTGACGCTAGAACTCCTACTGACCACGATGCTGCCAAGGTAACGAGCGGCACGTTCGACATTGCCCGGATACCTACTATCACGCAAGCAAAACTTCCGACAACCGCAGTGGTAAGCGATACGTCTTCGGAAGCTAATAGTGCTGAAATCGACAATGTCGTTTCGATTTCCCAGACAAATTACAATTCACTCGTTTCCGCTGGCACAACCAATGCCACAACATTATATGTGATCACTTGAGTATTAAGCTTGGTACGACAGACCCAGCAGATTTCAAGTTGGGTACGACAGACGTTGCAAAGATGTATATTGGTACAACCGAGGTGTACTCAGCAACAACCACTCCCTCCGCTCCGCAGTCTTTAAGTGCAAGTGCTGGTGATACTCAGGTAGCCCTTAGCTGGTCAGCCCCCGCGAGCGATGGCGGTGCAACAGTTACTGGATACAAGGTATATCAAAGCACGGACGATGCAAGTTTCTCTGAGGTTGCTACTCCATCAGGAACATCACAGACAATCACTGGTTTAACAAACGGAACAACATATTACTTCAAAGTTGCGGCAGTAAACTCTGTAGGTACGGGAACGCAGACTTCATCTGTGTCCGCATCGCCATCAGCATCCGCTACTGCCCCAAGCGTTCCTCAGAGTTTATCTGCTACCAGAGGAAACACGCAGGTTGCTCTATCTTGGTCGGCTCCATCTAGTGATGGTGGAGCAACTATCACAGGGTACAAGGTTTATCAGAGTACAGATGATGCAAGCTTCAGCGAAGTAGCAACGCCATCTGGCACATCGCACACCATCACGGGACTGACTAACGGCACGACTTATTATTTCAAAGTTGCAGCCGTTAATTCAGTGGGTACTGGTACACAAACATCTTCAGTAAATGCTGTTCCAGCCACAACTCCAGGCGTACCGCAAAGCCTTTCTGGAACAAGAGGAAATACACAAGTAGCCCTCAGTTGGTCTGCGCCGTCCAGTAATGGTGGCACAGCAGTTACGGGGTATAAGGTTTACCAAAGTACAGACGATGCGAGCTTCTCTGAGGTTGCGACCCCGTCAGGTACATCGCATACCGTGACAGGCTTGACAAACGGGACAACTTACTACTTTAAGGTTGCGGCGGTAAATGCTGTTGGTACAGGAACTCAAACGTCCTCTGTAAACGCAGTGCCTGCAACAACGCCTGGAGTGCCTCAAAGCTTGTCAGCAACGCATGGAAATGCTCAGGTAGCACTATCATGGTCAGCGCCTGCAAGCAGCGGCGGAACTGCCGTCACAGGTTACAAGGTATATCAGTCCACCGACAACGCCAGCTTTAGTGAGGTTGCTACGCCGTCAGGCACATCACAAACAGTAACAAGCTTGACTAACGGTACGCAGTATTATTTCAAAGTTGCATCAGTCAATGCAGTAGGCACTGGTTCGCAGACATCCTCGGTAAATGCTACTCGGCAACAACTCCTGCCGCACCAACAAGTGTAGCTGGAACCAACGGCGATACTCAGTCTGTCATTTCTTGGACTGCACCAACTGACACTGGTGGCTCTGCGATTACGGGATACAAGATTAAGTGTGGAGCAACCTCTGGATATCCGGGTAACGCAACCGTCTACCATCAGACAAACACAACCACTTCATACACTAAGACAGGACTGACTAACGGAACTCAGTACAGCATCCAAGTTGCAGCAGTAAACGCAGAGGGTGACGGCACGTACAGTAGCACCGCTACTGCAACTCCGGCAGCAGCAAGTAGTGGCATTACACCTAATACAGATGGCAACGCTAGGTTCTACCTTCCTGCATCACAAACCACGTTTAGAGTATCGGCTAATACATCGAGCGGATATTTTAAGATTTCAACGTCCGGCAAGACTGATGTAATAGGAAATGATCACGGAACAATGTATCCAACATACTATTTGCAAGGCGGAAGCACATATATAGAATTTACTGGCCTGTCTACTGCGTCAACTAAAACTGTCACGCTTTCTCCTTGCGACTCCAGCGGCACAGTGACAGGAAATATAATTGGAATTGATATTGGTACAGACTCTACCAATAACGTCGATGCAGTGGACATATCAGGACTCACTAGTCTCACGACATGCAACCTCGGTGCTGGTGGGGCTACCTTGTCCGGCAGCAAAGGCATGGGCGCTCCAGTTGGCTCTCGTTCAATGGCAAGCTCTATCACTGAGATACGTGCAGTAAATGTTGATTTCAGCACAGGTGGCGGAGCGTACTACAGCCCAACATGGACACCTCAAGTTTATGTGTACGGTGGTGGTCTTGACTTATACAACCAAGACCTTGATGCAACCGCATTGAATCAATTGTATACAGACCTGTCTGCTGGAACTGGTGGCGGTGACGTTTACGTTGGGCAAAACCCAGGCACTGGATCAGATAACCCTAGCACTGCGTCAAACTACACGATTTACGGGTCTTAATTATGTATTTTATTTGCGGAGACAAGCTGCTGGCTTTTAACGCGAAGTGTGCAACTTCGACGTTCTGCTGGGCTATTCTAAGGCAGTATTACCCAGATACTGTTGACCTGCTTTCTAATCATACTCAGTGGGCTAACGGGAAAAGCGTAGAAGAACAGCAGCATCACCGTCATGTACCAACACGGGCTACTTCATACAAACATCAAGTTGCCCAAATAGTAAGAGAGCCAGTAGACAGGTTTTGTAGTGCAGCCGGTTTCATGAACCTAACAAACAGGTTTGGTATTGAACCTGTACTTAATGACCTAGTTAATGAGACAAGTGAGTTAGAAGGCATAAGAGGCTCGATAGCAGCGAATATTCATTTTAAAAAACAATCTCGGTTTTCAGGCGACATAACGTATTTCAGAATGGATCAACTGCCAGAGTGTGCTGACTTTCTGGGCATTAAAGCTCCGTTACAGACCATTAATAGAACAAGTCACGAAAAGCCAGTGCTAACTCCCAAACAAAAAGATTTGGTTAGGGATTTTTACGCAGACGATGTAGCACTTTGGGAATCCATACAAGAGTAAAGCATGCTTACATACTACGATGCAATTGAACATTTAATTACGTCAAGTTTTGGCGGATCACAGGATGCAGAGCAAAAGGATATTCGCTCTGCTGTGCAGCGAGCTTATAACGAAGTTGCTTATCTTCGTGATTGGGAGTTCTATGTTACGCACGGAAGAGTAAACCTTGAGCCGACTTGGACAGGCACAGTGACGTTTGACAAGTCTACTGAGACTTTAACAAAACAAACCGGCGATGCCTTTCCTGCTAATGCGAAGTACTACAAGGTTCGCATTGGAAACGTGGTAGCAAACATCAAGACTCGCTCAAGTGACTCTGCATTAGTGTTAGACCCAACAATCACGTTTGCTAACAACATCTCATCCGCTGAAACAGCAACCCTGTACCGCTCCGAATATCCTTTACCGTCTGACTTTAGGAATGTAGATTCTCCAATTGACGAGAACACATGGACGAGCTTCTGTTACGTCACTCCTGATCAGGCCATGAAGATGGAGCGGTCACAGGTAGTTGAAGGAAGTCCTCACTACTGGACTATTGTTAAAGACCCAGACAGTCTCACGGGGTTTGTAGTAAAGATTCTAGGCTACCCTACTGTGGCAGAAACTCTTGACTTCACCTACCGAAGAACGCCCAGGCAGTTAAGAATCTCAGGTCACGAAACAAACTCACGGGCTGGAACAATCTCAACAAGTGGTACGGCAGTCACAGGTAGCACGACTGCGTTTAGTTCTAATATGGTTGGGTCTATTCTGCGGATTGGAACAGCAGCAGACCTCCCGGACACGCTAGGCTCAATCACTCCGTTTGAGGCGGAGTCAGAGATTGCCTCGTACTCGTCCGCAACATCGGTTGCGACAGTAGACAGTTTAAGCACTTACTCAGGTGTGAAGTACTTAGTGACTGATCCAGTTGATGCACCTCCTCATATGACTAATTGCATTTTGTCCGCAGCAGAGTACTGGCTTGCTCGCACAAGGAACCAAGATGCAGAAGGTGCGTTTGCTATGTACCAGAGAGACTTGCGTCTTGCTTTGGAGTCAGACCAGCTTGCACCAATGTCGGGTGCTACCCGAGTTGTCTGGGACACTTATGGGTGGCGGTCACCACTTAAAGAAGACAATTTTGTCGAGGGGTAATTCATGCTTGTAATAGACAAATGGCCTGGTCTTGTCACAAATGCATCGCCTTACGCATTGCCGCCTGGAGCTGCCACTGAACAGGTCAACTTGATTTGCATTAATCCCGGACAACTCATTACTCGCAATGGCCTTACAGCAAAGACGTTTGCAAGCAGCGACACTTCGTCCGCCACAATCATCAAGATGTTTCGTTTTCAGGACGGCATAAATGAAAATCTGTTGTACCAAGACGCTGATGGAAACATTTATTGCACTCTCGAAGTTAACACAATGCTAGTCACAGAAAACGGTGACAACCTCTGTGATGAAAACCTCAATACATTTGTAATCTAATGCCTATATCATCTCGAAGAACTGGTTCAGTAAATGCTATCCGTATGGTTACGGGTGGTGATTCGTATTCTTCTACACCCACTGTCACATTCACAGGTGGTGGCGGTACTGGTGCTGCCGGTGTTGTCTGCATGGCAGGCACTCATGTTGAAAGAATAGTGATCACAAACGCTGGAACTGGTTATACATCTGACCCTATCATCACCTTCTCGTCAGGCGAAGCGAGAGCTATTGCATATGCGCACACATCCCCATTGCGTCCAATGACCTTTGTTCGCTCTCGTTTTAACGATGTGTACGGAGTGGACGGGATGGGCCGAGGAGTTCGATGGGATGGCGACACTGACACAATGGAGCCTATTGGTCTACAGAAGCCTGTAGTTAAGCCAACTGTAGTAGTTAGCGGAACTTCTAACTCTCAACGGCTTGTTGCTGTAAATATAGAAAACCCTGGAACTGGATATGTTGACAGGCCAGTAGTCACCGTAAGTGGCGGGAACCCAACAGAAAACGCTGAACTGGAATCGCGTATTGGCGATGGTGAAGTTCGTCGTATTGATATAAAGAATAGAGGGCGAGGGTTTACATCGAACCCAACAATAACATTGACAGGCGGTCAGGGGGGTGGCGCAACTCTAGGTGTAGGTGTAGACGGGAAGGTATCAAGTGTCCTCATTACAAATCAAGGCTCTGGTTACACAACCGCACCCACCGTTACTTTTTCTGGAATAGCTGACGCGACGGCCACTGCTACGGTAGCGGATGGCAAGGTTACATCAATTACACTTGATACTCCTGGCTCAGGCGCTACTGGATTAATTACTGCAACGCTTACTGGAGGAGGGGGAAGTAACGCAACTGTAGCAGTCGAATCATTGTATAAAGTTACTTCTGTTACAGCAGTTAATGCTGGAAGCGGATATTTCTTTACGCCTCAAGTTGTTTTCAACAGACATCCAGAAGACACGACAGCGACTGCCGCAATTGCCACAGCAACAACAGATGGCAATGGAGCTATTCAAACAATCAGCTTAACCTCTGACGGGGAATATTCTTTACCACCAACGGCAGAGATTCTTGGAACTACCGCCACAGCCTCTGCTGTTCTTAGCAGGACGCTTGTTGGGAAGTACCGATGCTACATTCGCTATATCGATGACACGGACGTTAGTGAGCGAGGGCCAATATGTAGTTCAATTAGTGAGGTTGCAGAAGTCAATTGTGGCCCCGGTGCTGGTGAACTTACTTGGTCTTTTTCTCATCCTTACCTAGATGACCGTGTTGCGGGTATGCAACTTTGGAGAACAACTCGCGACCAATCAATAGTTCTTTTTAAGGTTGTTGAGATTGCTCGGACTGATGCAGCCTTTAACGGAACATACGTTGACACTATTGACGATGGTAGTCTGAAAGACCCGGAGCGTCTTGGGTTTGGTGCGATGCCAATCAATATGCCATCAGGCCAGATTAACGCTCGCCGGTTTGCCATTCCTCCAGGCAACTTTTCTGTGGCAGTAATGTTTCAAGATAGAATGTGGATGGCTGTTGATACCACAGGAGAGAAACCAAACACGCTCGTGTACTCTGAGGTCGATGAGCCAGAGTCAGTTCCAGGTGCAAACAGGCTAGTACTGCAAGAGTCGATAACAGACTCTGACAAAATCATTGGACTCATACCACTAGGAACAGTTCTAGTGGCTGCACAGCAACGGCATTTGTACACAATTACTTATGTTGCTCAACCAGTTATTGATGCAGCAATACAGCTCGGTTGCTACAGGGGAATGCTTAATAGTCGGTGCTACGGAATCCTAAATGGTGTTGCGTATATTGCTGACTCTGCCGGGATATACGGTTTCGACGGCAGTAGCGAAGAGCCTGTGTCTGTTCCAATTGACGACTTGTGGCGAGGCTCGGAAATCGACTTCACAAAGTCCGAAAAGTTTTTCGTAAAGACAGATACGTCCACAAGAACACTTAGATTTTTCTATTGCAATTCAACCGACACTCATCCACAGAGGGCGTTGTGTTACTGCATTGCTACTAAAGCTTGGTGGAAGGAAGAATACTCGGAAGTTGTGGCATCCGGCACAAACACGATGGATGGCGGAAAACTGTCGAATATCTACGGTGGGCAAGCAGGCCGACTAAATGAACCTTCAGGTTACACGGACAATGGAACCGATATATCGTACTCCGTAAAGACGGGCAATCTGCCGTTGAGCAATGAGGATGACGGCAGTAGGGCTATTGGTGTTACCTACACTCCGACAGACGCTGAATCAAATTTAAATGTAAAGCTGCACTACAACAACTCCGCCACAAGCAGGCCGAACGCTATTCAGACTCGACCTGGTACAGGGTTTGAAGCATCCACTGAAGGTGCAGTCTTAAACATGAAGAAGGCTCGCTCTGCTCTAGGTGATGCAACAGGAACAGCTCGTGCGAAATACTCAGGCAGGGTAGACGAGAAGTCATCGGGTGGCGATAAGCATATTGCAGTAGCGTTTAGTGGAACGCAGTCGGCAGCAAACAACTCACCAACAATACATTCTGTTTCAATCGAAGGCGCTGAATGAATACAAGAAATATGCCCAACATGGCGAAAGCCTTGTCTGGGTCGCTTGATCAAAACACGATACGCGCTCTCATGCAAAGCCTTGGGAATTGCGCTCAACCTTTAAGCCACAGCGGAGGAATGACGGTTGGCGGGCCAATTACATTTGGTGGCTCAAAGAACCTGAGTTCAGGTGACTATCGCGGAGGTGATGTTCATCAGAATATATACGGTGATGACAATCGAGCGTGGAGTGCTAACGACAATCGTCAGTTTATTCAAAACTTCCAAGAGTACTTGAATACATATCAAAACATTTACAACGAAGGCGATGTGTGGAATCAATACAACGATAACTCGGTATGGGACATGTCATCATGGTCGCGGACTACAAACTACAACATGTCAACTCACATCACCCACGGCGACCAGTTTTCATTTCCCACCACAAACTACAGTGAAACGTACAACTTCACTGAGGGTAACACTATTACGTTTGAGGGGCCTGTGACGCACAAGAACCTGACGGTTCACGAAGGCGACACAATTATGAATTTCACCGAAGAGGGTGACACCTACAACATTACAAACGAAGGCGACACCTACAACGAAAATCACACCCACATCAATGAAACCAACATTGAGAACACATACGAGGGTGACCACACGTATGTAACAAACAAGTTCATCACGCAAATCACTCAAAACATCGTCAACGAAATTATTAACCAGCACACCCACATCCATCAGTACTTCAACGACTACATAACCAACATATTTATAAATGGCCCAAATGTGCCAATAGGATATGCAGGGCCTTTTATGGATGTGGACGCACCTCTGCAAACAAGAATACCTGGCGTAGAAGACAAGTATGCCTCGGGCCTAAACCTGCCTGCGGGAGGCATCCCCATTACCATTGATGCTAACAGCCTTTCATTTGATAGCGAAAATTGTGAAATCACCGGCAAGGACGGCATCACTGCCACAATAGATTTGTCAGGAGTCGGTTTATCTTACGCAACGGACACCTCAATTCTCATTGGCGATGTATACGGTGCGACAGGGGCTTCGGTGGCTGGGCCTGGACTACAGCAAGGAAGGCCCTGGTATGGCCCTACATAGCTTTTTTTGACCATTTCCCCGCAACCGGACAATAGCCAGTAAGGAGATTATGCATGATCAGAAGTACAATTACTTATAGGCCACAAGAGGATTTGGGTGGGGGTTTAGTTAGACCTCAGCCAGGAACCCCTGCGAGGGAAGACCCTAAAGGATTTTGGACTAACCAAGACACGCTTGCAGGCATTCCTAGTCAATTCGGTGGCATGTACCGAGACATGTTTGGGCAGAATAGCGATGCCGCGATGCGAGGTTATGAGGCTTACATTGGTGGACAAGGAAACCTCCTAGACACATACGGTAGCGGCGTGACCCAAGCTGGGTCGGACTACATGAACAACCTAGGTGGCACTTATGGGGCTTATGCAAACGCGATGGGCCAGCTAGGGCAAGGCTCGGCCAATGAAATGGCTGACATGTATGGTCAATACACAACTGGTTACGGTTCTTACAATAATGCTCTTGCAGAATCCATGCGGGGGTACACTGGAGCGCAGTCTAATTATGGAAATGCTCTAAGTAATGTCGCTGGTGCAATGGGCAATGAGGGGGCTGCAAGATATCAGTCTATTGGCGATATAGCACAAGGTGATTTTGGAGCGTTGGGAGGATTAGCAAACTCAGCACTGGCAAACTATGGCGGGATGAGTAATGCCGCTATGGCAAATGCCGCTGCTAATAATCAAAATTACCTACAAACCTTGGCAGTACTGGGCAACGAAAACCAAAACGCCTTGTCAGATTTTGGAATAAGCCAAAACCAAGGTTTGGCTAACTTAGGGCAAGGTGTTGCGAATGTAGGTATCGAAGACATTCGCTCGCGGGATCAGGCTCTCGCTGGTGCGGGGAATGCATACGCTAATCTTGGCGGACAGATTGAAGCCGAACGCCTACGAGCATTAACTGGATTTGGTCAGTCGTCTGCTGCACTGGGCGGCAATCTTGGTCAGTCATATGCAGATGTGATGTCTGGCGCAGCCCCATACCTAATCAACAGAGATGATTCCTCAAGCACTGATTCTACGGTAAACCTTGGGGGGTTGTTTGATGGTTTTGGTGGCGGTGGTGGTTCTCCAACAACCGTAACTGCTGTTGGGCCAAACGGTGAAATTATTAACACATCGACTGTTAGCGGTACTGGGGGTGGAGTATCTGTTGGTGGTGGAGGAAGTGTTGATGCTGGCGGGACTAAAACTTCTGAAAGTCAAAGCAGTCAGCGTCCAAACGAAATGATGAGTGAAGCCATTGGCGGCGCTTATGGGGGCATTGATGCATCGGGTCAAAGAGGGTTTGATCAGCTTAATGCGTTGCAAGGATTAGCCAACAACCAAGACTTAGGGGCTAGAGCATACGGTGGCATCGACTCCGTGATGGACGAGATTAGAAACCGCGAAGCTGCAAACCAAGCATACTCAGAACTAGACAATATTCGTTTGGGGATTCAAGACAGCGAAATCCCTGGAATGCTCAATACTAATTTTAATACAGTTTTGGACACGATGGGCAATGCTTACAACCAAAACACTTTAGATAACAAGTCGATGCTTGATACTATGCGAGGTGATTTTATTAACCTTGCTAATCAGGGCTATAGCGAAATTGGCAATGCTCGCGACCGTGCTTACGACATGGTTGGTCGTTCCGGCACAGATTACAGCGGAATCCTTGGAGACTTGGGCAGTGCATACCAAGACACGAGAGGCAACATCGACTCAACTCGCGACGATATCAATGCTGGATTCGGCAGCTACTCAGACCAATTCGATAAAGCGCAAGGCGTAATGAATCAAAATAATGCACTTGCTCTTGCTGGTATGGGTGGACTCACTGGAATGCTTACTAATACACAAGACAGGCTAGGAGGGGGTTACGGGTCGCAAGTAAGAAACTTCAACGACATGCTCCAAACGCAGGGAGACAGGCTTGACACCGGATATCAAGGAACGATGGATCAGCAGCAAGCTAACTTTGAAGGCCAGAACCAAATCCTGCAAGACCTGTTTGATGATTCGTTCGGTGACAACCCATTCTTTATGAGTGGTGAAGAGCGTCAGGCTGAAGCCGACCGTAGACAACGTCAAGCTGAACAGAACTATCTTGATTACAGGAAAAGAAAATCTATGCGAGAGCAAGCAGAGGAGGTTGCCCGAAGACGCAACGAACAGAATCGTCAGAAAAACTGGGGGCCAATAACAGGCTACGACACTAGGACAAGCCCAGACGGTAGAACATACCAGATTCCTATACGAAACGAAAAACTCCCAGGCGACCCTGGTTATATCCCTCCAATGTTTCCAAATTACGCACCAGCGGCAGGGCCAGGTATAAATCGTCCAATACCAATTCTAAAGCAAGGCTAAAAAGCTAGGCATAAAACATGGCAGCATTTACAACTCAAACAAATCTAAACGTACCGAACCCGTTTATGAATCAGCCTCCCGTAATGCCAACGGAATCTCCGCTGGGTGCTGGGGTTGTGAACGATGATGTTTATCGTGGCATGGCAAACATGGCGGCTGCGGATATGTCAGCCTACGCAGAGCAACAGAAGGCAAAGCTGCACAATGCAGAGCTGGCTAAACAGCGAGACTTAACTCTTCAGGCTTTGAGTCAGGTTGCCAACAACAAACAGCAGCAACAGCAAGCCCAAATGCAGCAAGCCAACATGATGATGGGCATGGTTAATCCTATTTTGGGAGGTCTATTTTCGTGAGTGAAACCTTTGTCCAAAACTATAAGAGCATGATGCCTGGTCTGAGTGATAGCACTCGGAATTCAGTAATGAGCAATCAGTACGCTCAGGCTCTTGCACTTGGTGACCCGAGAGGTCACATGAAACAACTGGACAGGCCAGGTGTTTCTCGCGGTGCTGGAACAAAACATCAGGCAGGGATCAGTGCATCGGCTGACATGGTTGAAGGACTACAGAAAGCCTACCAACAGGACTTGCAGTCTCGCTCGCAGCAAGGCGCAGACCAGCTAGAAGCTCAAGTCGCTGATGCAGATTACGCTCAACAGCAAAGTGGTTTTGCTGCAAACGATTATTACTCAGATGTGATGAACAGACTTAGTCAACAACAAATGATGATGAATTTCGCCTCTGGCTTATTAGGAGATTTGCTCTCATGAAGATGGAAATGGAACTTAGCGACCTCACTAAGGGAGCGTTGCAAAGACTCGTTAATGAGCTGCTAAGGGCGGACGAAGAAAAAGAAAAACAAATTATGGACAAGTACTTAAAGAAGGGCGAGAAGAATGACCTTGCTGACCTTGACGAAGAGATGCACGGTAAACCTGACACGCCAGAAGTAGAAGAAGATGACTTGCCTAAAGAAGGACTTGCCGACATCCCTCGTAGAAAGAAGAAAAAGAAAGATGCTTAGTCCTGAAATTTTGTCTCGTCTAATCCAAGAACTACAAACTCAAAGTGCGCCTGTGATGGGCGACGAGAACATGACGCTTGAGGACTTGGTTGCTCTGTCAGAAATTCTTGATGTTGTTGATGGTGGAGAGCCAGTAGATGAAGTGCCTGAAGTTTCTGTTTCTGTGATTGAGGGCGGTGAAGAAGTTCCAGGTGAAATCAGTGAAGTCATGGAAGAGGTAATGGAAGCAGTCACTGGAGAAGAAACTGGGGAAGGCAGTGATCCACTCGACCTTGCAAGAGAAGCCGTCCAAGAAGCAAAAAAAGATTCATACGGAAACAAAATACCAGCAGACGCACTCGATGTTTCTCCGCTAGGCACAGCGGCTCTTGTCCAAGAGTCTCGCCCTATGCCTTTGTCTACGCCAGCTACGCTTTTGAAATAAGGAAATAGAATATGCCTGCCGCATCTATGGAAGACCAGATATACGCACAAGCCCAAGCGTTGGTAGCTGCTAACCCCGGCATGACTGTGGATGCCGCAATTGATCAGATAATGAGTCAGATGCCGGACTCTTCGTTTCGTCAGCCAAAGCCTCCAGCTCCAAACGCTGGCCCTGAAGAGTTGGCTGGCGGGCTTGAGGGTGCGCCAAGCTCAGAAATGGGAGCTGATCCTATGGCTGGCACTGGGCCAAACGGAAATCCAATACTTTCTGATGAGGAAGAAGGTTACGGCCACTTGCAAGATAATTCGTATGATGCAGGTCTCCAGCGAGGGGTTTTAAAACAACGGAACGACCAAGCAAAAGCTGATCAAGGTCTCGAAGACCAAATGAATGTTCTTGGCGAGGCAAGGCAAAGAGATATAGACAAATCCGTCGAGCTTGGAATGTTGCCACAACAAGGTTATGCAAACTTAGTTGAGCAAGACCCAGACTTCGTTGGTAATCGCGTCGAGCAAGTTGCTAGCCCAACCGCTGAAGACCCGAACCGGACCACGCCTGTAACAAGAGTTCATGGCGGCAAACAGATGACGCATAGCTCAAAAGATATTCTCCAAGCGATGGAAGCGGGCCTACAACCTACTCAAGGTAATTGGTCAGATAAACGGCATACACCTGCTTACGATTACATTGAAGCGGTAGATGACGATGAGAGCCTCTTACTTATCAGGGGAGATACAACTTTTGTTAACCCAACCCTATTGGGCAAGGGGGAGCAGGGTGTGTTAAATCCACACCAAATGAAGCAACTGCAAACCCGAATGAATCG
>Ga0070750_10001218_pt1 | contig 14327 bp, 30 predicted proteins | sample VirMetDEL_Nov_24_FD_77013 | JGI IMG/M metagenome (GOLD analysis project Ga0070750, IMG submission 77013) | Aqueous microbial communities from the Delaware River and Bay under freshwater to marine salinity gradient to study organic matter... | ecosystem: Environmental > Aquatic > Marine >...
GCCGGGGGCTGGCGACCGCCGTGGGCTGGCGACCGCTAGGGGCTGCGGACCGCCGGGGGCTGGCGACCGCCGGGGCTGCGGACCGCCGGGGGCTGGCGACCGCTAGGGGCTGCGGACCGCCGGGGGCTGGCGACCGCCGGGGCTGCGGACCGCCGGGGCCGCCGCCGCGCCGGGCCCGGTCGAGCGGACGCCGCCGCCGCCGCGCCGGGCCCGGTCGAGCGGTCGAGCCGCCGCGCCGCGCCGGGCCCGGTCGAGCCGCCGCCGCCGACCGGCGGGCCGGGCCTAGAGGGGCCACCCCCCCTCCGAGAGATCACGGGCCGGGCCTATAAATCAAGGTTTACCCCTTAAACCCGCGACACGATTTTTCCAAAAAGACGACACAATTTCATCGGGTCAAACGGCTGTTAGATTTGTTTTTTTGGGGGGTTATTTTTTTGGTTTTTTAGTGATGGCATCACGGACGCGGGTGAGGGCGGCTTTGAGCCAGAATCGGATATACATGGGTATATTTTAGTCGATAAGCTGCCCGATGAGAACATCGGTAGGGCAATCGGGGCTTGTGGTAACAAACAGGCCGCGTTTTTCGGCTTCGGTTTCGAGTTCGAGCCAGAAGGCGGCATCTTTACAGGCTTCACAGCATTGTGTTGTAGAGCAGGGCAATCCGGGGTCGCACGGGGGTTCGTGGTATTGGCAGGCGTCACAGACCTCTACATTCGAGTGTGCGAATGGGGTGTAGTATTTACCACTGGGGGTGAGAGTCATGATGGTGCCGAGAAACACGAGTCTTGATCGCGTATCGGCTTCGAGGGGTGCGAGTTCGAGTTCGGATTCGACAGCTTGCCAGTTGATGTTCATTTGTTTGTTATAGGCTGTCCTTTATACCAGAACAACTTTCGGTACACGTCATTGCAGGTTTTTGGCCCGATTGGGTTTATATCTTTGCGTAGGAAGAAAGCGTTGACACCTTGTGAGGTACAGTAGACGAGATCATATCCGAGCGAGTCGTTGAGTAGTTGGAGCGACTTGAGTGAGGCATTGAACCGCACGTCGCCTCGCCATCTGTAGGAGTCATCTAGGGGCATGACATATTCGGTATCTTTGTCATAGGCACCGTTGTATTCCATGACGATGATTCTGGGTTTATAGGCGGCGAGTGCTTTACGGACATGGTAGTCATTGCCGTCGATGTCGATAGAGAGCAGGTCGAAATCGCTTGGTATTTTTTGTTGGTCGAATAGCTCAACTACATTGGTACTGGTAACAGTTGCGACGGTAGACACGAGTTGATCGTGCCGCACATCGTTCTTCAGGAGATCGAACCAGAACACCCGCCATCCTTTGTCGAGGAGGTTGTGGGTATTGTTTTCTTTACTGGTCCCGGTGCCTATTTCGACGGCGATTTTGTTTGTGACGCCTACGGTATTGATGAGGTATTCGATGATACCGTCTTCACCGAACTGGCTGGTAACTCGTCGTTCGTACTCGCGCATGGATGGTTCACTCACCACATTGACGGATACACAGGAAGTCGAGTGCGCGGGAGTATTCGGCCCACGCCTTGAGTGAGGCTCGTGCGTCTTTGATTTCGTCGTCATCGAGTCGGTGCAGGTTTTCGCTGAGCACGAATGAGTTTTCGACGAGAGAGGACAGGTAGCCTTCGTTCTTTTCGTTGACGGTACGTTCGAGTGGCGAGAACGAGTTCATGAGTCCGTCTTGATCGCGTCCGATGGCGAGAATATCGAGGCTGCACTGTCGGTCTTTGGTGACGATGTAGGTGATTACGGCTTCTTGTCTGTCGGGGTTTTGGGAGGGCGCGACTTCGGGGTTTCCTCGCGTGAACCACGAGGATGAGACGACGCCGAACGCGGTAGGTTCGTGTAGTGCGGCCCAGTTAGCGAAACATTCGAGTGCGGCATCACGGTCATTGCGGTCGCTCAAGGGCGGCGGGGTGAATTGCGCGACGCGATTCTTGTTGATGTACGCGAGCAGGGTCAGGGGAACGTCATCGAGTTTCTTGTAGCACGAATCGAGCAGGATTTCATCGACATCGGCTTTTACTTTTTCGGCTATCATGTTGCGTACCTCGTGATTTTATTTGATTCCGGGTAAGACAGGACGCTTTCGTCGAGCAGAACGCCCATAAGATTGTCGGGAACACTGGCGTAGCGGCTAAGGGAATGAACCAGTTTGTGTAGTTCACTTGCGCTGTAGTGTTCGCTGGCGATTACACATTCCTCGCCGTGTAGTTTTTCTTTCTCCAGATCGAACACGAGCACGAAGAAGTGTTTGAACGGCGGGTCATATCCAGCGCGCACTTCGTGAGCTGGGTCGATAGGCTTGAGGATATGAACGCTCATCGTCCGCACGGCACTGCGGTTTCCCGCAGTTTCTTCTCGTCTTTCTCGGCGTGTTTCTTGAGCACGTCGATAAAGGCATTGGTCACGGTCTGAATACTCGCAAACGGCATCGACACCGCACCGAGTGTTTCGACGGCGGCCATCATGCACTCCATGACAGTTTCAATGTCTAGGTTCACGGCGACCTCGGTCAGCGTGGACTTAGATCCGTCGTTATTGATCGCGGCAATGAGCAGCCCGGTGATTTCTTTGTTATCCATTTTTCTTTCCTCCGCGTCTATTGAGTTCGTCGGTAGTGAGAACTGTATGCAGTCCGCTACTGTATCGTTGTATTTGATACCAAGCGTAATCGGCGTCTATCTCAACCTTACGCATGACTCGTCCATTGTAAACAGCGGCGGCTGAACTTAATTCACGAGTATGGCTGTAGTCGTATTCAGGTGGTGCTGAAGTTAGATAAACGACTTTTTGTTTGGGCATGGCCTACCCCCTTATTTGTCTGGTTGTCTGACTTTGTTGAGTACGTCCTCGGCCTCTAGGCTCCACTTGTAAGCTACCCACGGTGAGAGCAGTTCTATGGTTTCGCTTTTCGCGTCTATGTCGGAGAGCACCACGCCATCGGCGTTTAGCATACGCACCGACCGAATGTCAATATACACGGCATCGTCACGCACGGTAATCCAGCAATCGACTTCCATCTCGGCGTGATCGGTGAACGCGCACCAGCCGAACTCGTACTTACAACTCGAAGTCATCGGGGTCAGCCAAATCGGTACATTCGACAAGCTCGTCGGGCGATTTGTCGGCGTGTGCCTGTAGGGCGGTCAGGAATTGCTTAGCCACCCACGAAACCTGATCTTGCGGTATGCCTACCGCGTCGAGTTCGGTAAGTGCGGCCATCAGTCCGCGTACCGCGTTCTGTGCCGTGTGCGGCACGGCAACTTCGGTGATGATTACGTCATCGCCCTCTAGGGCAATCACGCACACGCCTGTCACGGATTGTTTGCTCATTGGTTAGTCCATTGCCTTTAGGCACTCAAGAAGCACCTGATTGCTGTAGTCCGTCGTTTCGCTGGTCTGCATACCCTCGGTGTGGTATCGCGGCTTCTTATAAGCCTCCATCACGAGAGTCCTGTAGATGCTCTTGAATGGCTCCTCGTTTTGTTCGACGAGAGAAATCATGTTCGTCAGCGGCACGCCTGTCTGCCGCGCCCCCATGATTGTCTGCGCCAACTCCGAGAGTGTCTGACACGACTCAGTAGTCAACTGCGCGTCAGCCCCGCTTGCCGCTAGAAACATTGCTAGTGTCATAGCCACTACTCTCATCGAGAGTCCTCCTTGTCCTTTGGCTGAAGTGTTTGCTCGACGCTTTTCCACTTAGCGTCCTGCTCAACACCGGAGTATTGATCGTAGAGCGAGTCGAGCAGGCAATGCCCAACGCCGATAGACGCCTCGTGAACGCTCGGTGGCGCGGGGACGAACCCAGCGTCGCCCAGTCCTTGCCAAAGGGATTTGGTGACTTCCTCTACCTTAGAGCCCTTTGGGTGCATGGCGACAAGCACTCGTGGCGAGTCATCGTGGTCGTCAACATTGGTAAGTGTGATCGTAACTGAAATCATGTGTTCATCTCCTCAAGCACTAGCTAAGTACAATCGCAGCTTGGTCAAGACACCGGCCAGAAATAATTGACCTGCGGCTGTTCGGTCCAATCGAACTTGGCGTAGTGTTCGCTGTTCTTAGCGAGCAGGGCCGCTCGATGTGTTGCATGAATCCTGGAACCCATCCAGCGCGGCAGCTCGTAGTCCTCTGGCACGTCCGCATAGGCCATTGTGTTCTTGTAGCCCCGGCGTTCCCACTCGCCAATCATTGCGTTCATGTAAGCCTTGAGCGCATCCTTGTACCCGCGCCACATCTTAGTGGCTGGATGATTCACCCAGCCACCGCTGTCCCGGTCGAGTGCTTTCAGGATTTGAAACGCCTCGACACGTTGCTTACCGAGTCGCCGGTAGTCGAGCACCTTGGCACAATCGTCGAAATCTTCGTAGGGGAGAAACGTCTGCATCATATACTCCGTTTGTTTTGCATGGGCGCGGGGTGAGAATCGCTCAGAACAGAAAGCGACGCCGCGTACGCAATAGATTCAAACGTCACGGCACCCGCGCCCATGCAAACTCTAGTCCAGCAAATCTTCCTCAGTCAGCACAACTATGTCGCCTACAATCGTCTGTTGGCAAAGCACGGTGGCGAAATCGTTTTGCTCGAAACCGTGTAACAAGCCGGACTCATTGACGACGACCTGTATACCCTCACCGGCTGCAACCGGGGCAAACTCAATATGCCCGCCAACTGTTTTTTGACAGAAGGTGAGCATATCACCATGCTGATCGAGCGCATCATTTCTTGCGACGTGGTAATGGCTGCCGTCCGTTTTCACTACAGTAATCATGTCTGGTTCCTCCTACCAGTTACGCAAGACTTACGCAACGCCTCAGTGGAGTTGATGCTTGCGAGCTATCGGATTCTTTGCAACGACGCCATCATCCTCAATGCCTTCCGCCGTTCGGCTGAGCACTTCCGCCGCACAATCCGCCGCAGATTTGTTGGCATCGGTCGGAATTGGCCGACAGCCCTCGTCCTCCAGTGCGTGACATAGATCCTCAGTGACGCTCTGCACGTCGTTGGTCGTGTGCAGTTGCCCGAAGACCGTTGCCGGTGACTGGCCGGATTCGACATCAACGACGACCAAACCTACGAGGTACTTAGACATTGTTCAGACTCCCTTGACTCGCACAGGGCGCGCACCACGGCGCACGACGCGAGTCACTTTTGCCAGCTCGTTCTTGCTGAGTCCAGCAACAACCGCCGACGGAATTTCGGTGCCCTTGAGCAGTTCGAGAACACGCTCGGGGCCGACGAGATCAATCCAGTTCTTTTTTGCTGCCTTGACGCTAGGCACCGCGCCTACCGTCACTTCCCAGAGATCGCCGTACAGAGTCTCGGCGGTGTCAATGTCGTCAGACACTACCTCACGGGCGGTAGACTTGAGTCCGTCCAACTCGCGCTTCACGTCGGCGTGCAGGCGGTGAGACTCACCGAGTGCGTCCGCAAGACGCGCCTTGTCGGACTTGTTGAGCGGGTTCGTTACCGCCTTCGGGATCTTGACTGACTTGGAAACTTTCTTAGCTGTCCTGTTCATGATTTTCTCTCCGTTCTCCGTCACAACAAGAAAGTAACACAACGCTCTCATCTGTCAACGAATACGCACGAATTCGGGCGAAAAAAAACCCGCCGAGGGGGCGGGCTTTTTACAGTTGTATTAGGAGCCAGAGCATCTTGGCGTAATCCGCCAGTTTTTTTACCAGGATTTTCACCGCAATGCGTCACCAAGTCGGGCTTTGAACTCATCTGCTGTCATGAACTCCACGGTTTCCTGTAGATCGCCCTTAGCGGCTAATTCGCGGTATAGATCGTCATAGCTACCCCCGTGAAACTCAGGGCGGCAAGGCGCGGTAGCGGCCACTAGCTGACCGCTACCTTTCGAGTCAAAACACAGTACGTGCTGCGTCTGGTCATTCACTTTCAGGGTTATCCGGTAGAACATCGTTCTCATCCTGTTCCCGTACCTGCTTGATGATTTCCTCGACCATCTGAAACAGATACTCTCGCCCGCTATCTTGACAGCCGTTGCCGACGCCGTTGAGCCCCACTTGCGCGACTAATGCGCCGTAGAGATCAAGTGCAACCTCGTTAGCCATTGCGCCTTGCTTGTACCCACTGATGACGTGAAACCCGCGTTCGTCCATAATAAACGTGATGGCACAGCTTGCGTTAATGGATTCGTCCTTCATCGTCGTCTCTCCTTCGCCCGGTGTTTGTACTTGAGCCGCTTGTCGATTCGTCGCCCTATAATCACCGCCACGGGTCCGCTAGTTATGATTGCCAAGCAAATAACCAAATAGTCGGTGAGCCGGGTGGTGAGTAGTAATGCTAGCGCGTCCAATTCATCCTCTGTTTTCCGTGGAATAAACGGGGGCGGCAAGCCGGATTACTTGCCGCCCCCGTTGTCACGGCAGCGGGGGGCGCTAACCGTGACAGACTTTGCTCATGACCTCGGCCAGACTGGTGTCCGAGTTCCAATGAGCGTCAACCTCAAGCCCGAGTTCAGGCATGGCGGGGACTGGGCTGACAGACTGCAACTCCTTGATATTGACGTAGCCCAACTCAGGGAAGCCCAGATCGCAAAGGCCGAAGGCTGTACCCGTCTCGGCGTCGTACTCGGTGATGTACCAAGTGCCGATTCCGTAGGGGTTGAATACCTTCAGCGGAACTTTCACATCTTTCGCCTCGATTTCCTCGTTGGCGTACAGATGGGGGAGTTGTTCGAGTGTTTCTTTGGGTATGTTGAACATCTTTTGTTGCTCCGTTGTTTCGCTCACAGAACAAACATAAAGCAACTCAAGGGCGATTCAAGCAAAAACTTTCATTTTTTTTCATGCCTAATATCGAGTACATAGCGAACGCGGAGTCTCGTAACTCAACAATCAAATTGCCATCGCTGTCACCGCAAGGCCATTGGCTCGGTGTGCAAGGATCAGTCGAAAGCCCAACAGCAGCTCGCAAGGCGACAATCGGGTCGGCTGCGGTTAGCTCACCGTCATTGTCTGCATCCCCGCATAGCGGCAACTGAATGTCCCTACAGCTAGACTGTTGAGCATCAATCGGCGTCTCTGGCGTTGCTATGGGGTCCGCGTTTGGGTCTGCAATATCAGTCAAGATCACAGACACGCTAGGTATCACAGCGCCAGACGACAGGTAGTTGCAGCGCACGATTTCCGTACCCACATCAATATTGACACCCGTTGCCGAAATAGCCCCCATGTTAATGTTGTTCCCGTCTTCGGATGTCGCGTTCAGCCCGAAGCCCGAGTTGTAGACACAAGACCCCTCGACCCAGCCCTGCGGCGGCCCTGCGTCTGGATACGAGAGGTTGCTGGTCAGCGAAATAGCGGCCACAAGGCCGGGCGCAAAAGTAGACGAGAACGCGACGGTACATTCACGCGAACTAACGAATCCGTCGGTCGTTGTAGTGACGTTCCGTGCGGTAGTGCTCGTTGTCTGCGTAGTGGTCGTGCTGCTCACTACAGGCCGAGTAGGCACGGTCGTCGTGGGCGTCGTTGGAGGCGCGCCGCCGTTTGAGTCGCTATCCGAATCACTGTCTGAATCTGAGTCCGAATCGCCGTCTGAATCTGAGCCCGAATCACTGTCTGAATCTGAGTCCGAATCGCCGTTGTGACTAGCCGCTGGAATGGAATTGTCGTCCCGTGGATCAGGCGCAGACGCCACGCCTTGCCCCGTAGTTGCGGCGATAAACACCAATAAAAACAGTACCTTAATGAGTTTCATCTCTTAGCTCCGTTTGACTTACCGTGATTTACGCAATTTCCGCGTGTTATAATCAAGAATGTGAAGAAAGTTGACCCCATTATAGACTACGAGATACTACGTGCCTATGACGCGATCTGCTTCCCTGACGACTACCGCATCAAGCCAACCGCACATGAGACTTGGTGGATTGACAGCAACAAGGGATATTGCGGGTTATCCCCTTCATCTCAATACCGAGACTCTGTTTATCTTTGCCGCGCCGGTGTCCTGCCGACTGAGCGCGGTAAAGGACTACAGCGTCACTATATTCACGTCCGTTGTTCTCATGCCCGTGTACGTGGATATAAATACGTACTGACTGATTGCACGCCAGATAACATTGCCTCGTGCAACAATCTTATTCGCTCCGGCTTCTTACTGTACAACCCCAGCCGTCCGTGGGCCTTGTCGCGTAGTCTTTACTGGTACAAATCACTTTAGACAAGACTCGACTTGATGTGTATGCCGCCGTCGAGTTCGCGCAGGTGCCTCACTAAAGACGAGCCGTCTTCTCTGCGTAGGTCAGCAATCAGGCGTCCGTACTTGCCTCGTGCAAGCTCACGTTCGCCGTCCGTGGCTAGCCATAGCGGAAAGCCATCGCCTATCCATTCCTCTACGGCGATCTTGGCTTTAAGCCCCTTCTCTTTTTCCTCGCCCCGGACTTCCCAGATATTGAGGTCCGCAAGACGTATTCTGTCCGTTACTGTGGGTAGTCCAAACGCCTTTCCGGCCAGTATGATTTGACAGTCAAAAGTATCGCCGTCAATCACGCGCATGACTCGGCATGGTAAATACCACGGTGCTGTATGTAGCATTGTGATCTCCTCAAGAGTTTAATTTTCTTTCTACGGGTTCCTTGCTGCCCAAGACGAGCGACAAGCACTCGTCTTTTTCAGACCAGCACAGAATCGCGCCCTTTTGTCCATCGGACTCATCCAGTGCCGCTTGTTCGAACTCGTCGTTGATGATCGAGACGTGAACCAACATCATGCTTAGCAGGGAATAGACAATGCCGTACAGCCCAGACCGGATTTCTGGCGTAGCGTCGCTGAAGAACGCCACGCAACGCCCACATACCGTTGTGCCGATGAGCCAGCCGTCACGCTCCCCCATATCGGTGTATCCACTGGCGCAGCGTTCATCCCTATCATGACAAATCGCGCAACAGGCATCGTCGGGTTTGACACTGGACGCTAGCTTAAAGTTTCTTGCGTTTAGCATGGTATTTCACGTCACCTTGGCAAACATAGAACTGGGCGTAATACGGCCCCTCAAGTTTATGAATAGCCCCGCAATCATCACACTTGATGGTTTCGGCCATCGTCGTCAGTTCACGCCGCCATGATCTTTTTCGACGCAGGAAATCATGAGGGAGGCAACTGCCGCTTTCATGAACGCGCACGTCATGCGCGAGTCGGTCGTATTGTCCGGTTCTTGGGTCCGTTCGAGCAGGTCCGCGATGCTCGGGCATACCCTTATCAGTAAGCTAAGCGTCTCGGTGGAATTGAATTCGAGACAGTCGCCAATCTGGCCCAAGTATTCGTGGAACTGCACGACCAGCAAGCGCATACTTTCTTCGACGCGAGGCGTTACCTTCATGCCATCTAAGATAGTTGGGTTTTCTTCTAAGAGCGCTCTGAGCTGTATCGCTTCTTTGCTATTTTTCATGTTCCGCTAGCCTCACTATTTTAGCTACGTCTGAGCCTGTTATTTCAGGGCGGTCTGAGTATCGGCTGATGCTGCACGATCCTTCATGTCGCTTGACGCTTTTACGTATTCGTCGCAAGCACTCATGCCTTATATGTCCGGGCACGAGACGTTCTACCGCGCCGTGTACATCTAAGCCAGATACATTTGGATGATTAGCTGACACCGGGCGTCCTTTTTCATCTCTCGCATATGCACCCTTGACCAAGTGGCCGTCTATGTAGTTGGCTACCTCAGTCAATGCACAGCGAATGTCCGCCGAGGTGTACAAGTAGCATACAGGCATCTTGGGTCAAGATTTTCCGACGTGATTGTGCGTAACGCGAAATGAAAAAACTAACTCATATATGTTAATATCCGTCATATGGCAGACCGTCCTGACAAATGGTGCAAGCAGTCGTTGATTGATTGGGGCGTTGATACAACGCACGAGATCGGGAGGTTCCCGCAAAGCCGCGAGGTTCCGGCAACCACGGCGCGGAAATTATTTGGCACGTTTTCACGATACATAGATCAGGTCAAAGTTGCCTACGCGATCAAATACGGCGCACTGCCTGAGATTGAACTTGTTGGCGGTAGCGCGGTAATCGAAGAACCCGAAGCACCTAGCCTACAAGTTGACGAGAAGCCGCCAACGGATCTGCGTGACGACGTTGTTGTGGTCTTGCCTGACACGCACTTCCCTTTCCATGACCCCGAGGCCGTAGAAGTTGCCATGAGAATCGTCGAGCACTACCGGCCCGGACGAGTTGTTCACTTAGGCGACCTCCTGGATTGTGGGCCGTTTTCATCTCACGGCGGAAACACTATCGACGAGGTACGTAGCTACGATTTCGTCGAAATGGAAATCAAGCCAGCCCGCGAAATGATTAAACGCGGCTTGAAGGCGTGTGGGCACTGGGTGCAATCCGACGGCAATCACGAATACCGCGTGCAACGCTCGTGCATCAAGCACGGCATACCCGGCGTAGAGCTGTACAATGCCACTCAACCAGAAAAACTGCTGTTTGACGGTATACCGGACGCGAGATTCACACACATTCCGTACATTAAGTCCGTCAAGGATTCGTCGCATGGTTACTGGATAACCCCTAACTTGCTAGCGGTGCATGGGTGGAGTTTTTCCCAGAACGCTGCCGCAACGCACCTGCGATACGCCAAATCGGTATCGGTAGTTTACGGTCATTGTCATCGGGTTGACCTTGCAATGGAGCGCTGTCCAATGACCGGGCGCATTATACAGGCTTTCTGCCCCGGTACGTTGTCGCTATTACAACCAATCTACTTCACTGACGGTAGACCTACATCGTGGGTGCAGGGCGTATCGGTAATTTTCATCTCTGAGAACAACCCGGAGGATTGGACGCAGTATCAAATACAGATACATGATGGACGTGCGATCTTACCTGACGGCACGGCAATCACAGCGTCCTGATAATGTCGGTAGCGTCCTCTAGGGACTCCGCAATGAATGTTGAGAGTACACGTACCCAAGCAGAGTGTGCCCACGGACCTTCATTGTCGATGACCGTTACGATTGGGATATTGCGGCACTTGGCATAGCCCAACTCGACAAGGCTACCCAAAGAGGCCGAGTTAGCCCAACGGGTGTTGAGAAGGAGCACGTCGGCACGGTCAATATCGTAGAGATCGCGTGCGATTACCGACTTGTCATCGCTGAAAAGATTGTCGTATCCGTCCATGAGGCGGTCGCCGTCAGCGTGCATTGAAATCTTCCCTCTCAATGGATCTATGCACTCGAAGTCGGTGTATTCCAGTAGTAGTGCCGCGTGATTACGCCAAGCTGTTGCTTGCGAGACAGTCAGCCCGTTTATCGGACCAGCAAGATAAACCCTACGCATATTTTCCCCTATATCTTTTTAACAGTCTGCATCCATCGGTCATCTGGGCACGGTGCAACGCGGTAGGCGTAGTGAAAATTACGACTCTTGTCGTAGTCACAACACCACGTTTCTACATCTTCGTCCATGACAGGCTCGTGCTCGAAGAAGAATACGCGCCCGTGCTTGTCAATCGCTAGGAACTTGGCCCATGCCGGTTTCCACACTTTCACCGTCATGTATTCGCGTGAATCGCCCATTGCGAAATCAACCGGCTAGGTAATATGCGATTGCAAGACCCGCAACCATCGACAACGTAAACAGGTTCAGGAGAAACCCGCTACGTTGCAACGACAGAGACTTTCAAGCGATAGATTCGATTTTCTCGATAAGCGCGTAGATCAAGTTGAGACGCTGGTTCATGTGATCGCGTAACTGGTCAATCATGCCGACAATCTCGTTCGCATTGGCCTCGGTTGATTGTGCGACTCGTGCCGACAACGCCTCTAGGCGCTGCTGCACCCCATCGAGATTAGTCAGCTCTGCCGACAGATTGTTCATGGCATTTTGTACCTGTGGTGATACGGACATTTACTTTACCTCTTTAGTCATTCGGTTAAGAACAGAATCTACGTTCCCGTGTACCGGACGGTCGTCAATCAGTACACCTTTTTCCGCACAGTCGATAAGAATAGCGCAACAGGACATTGCATGAGCTAGGTGCAGGCACCCGGACTCGTCAACGTCTTGTCCGTCCCAATACCGCAACAAGTGTCTTATCATGGCGTTGTAGTACACGGATGCCGTCACGCCCGCCTCGCGGTAGTTCATTATGCCATACTTATCGCCGCCAGTTTTACAGGCGGCCCCCATATGGACTAGCGCGCTGGGCGGAATGTGGTGAAACGACGGCTTGCGCTGCCCAATGTCATGCTTCGGGTTCTTGACCGTTTTCGAGTCTTGTTTGTTCGGCAAGGATCTCAGCCCCGATCAACTCGATTGCTGCATCGAGCAGTTTTAGAATTTCGGACTTTTTGCGGCGCTTGGCGTCGTTGTACTTTTCGAGAACGTAACTTGACCCGATCTCGTCTATCTCGCCGGGTTTACAGACAAGTGACGCCAGTAAATCCACTAGCTGCCGTTCTAGCCGCCACGCCACCTCTGGTCTATGAGGCGGACGCGCCAACCAGTGAGCGGAATGAACTATAGCACCCTCAATGTCGAAATACGCGGCGGCTTTCTTGACGGGATCTACGCGACGCCCCTCGTCGTCACGGGCGAAATCCTTGCGGCACCAACCCGCGTCAAGTTTATCTCTGGCTGAAGTTAGGACATCAATCGGACTTACTATCTTTTTTCGGGGGTCGCCCACGCTTGACATTCTCTTGGTTCAGTAATTCCTCAAACTCACTGACTGTCATGTTGACCTTATGATGCTCGCCGGTACGGTCACGGTACCAAGTGTACTCCTTGCTGCCACCCGGCAATGTCTCGTGCCAGTATTCGCAGATGTCGTCAGCCGCGATGCAGTGGTGAGGGCTGCCCTTTCTACCCGCCATGCCTAACTTAATAAATCTCAAGAAATCCTCCCGACCGCCGGATGAGCGGCCTGCTGTTGTTGTATGTCAGTGGTACTGAGGAATAGTCACAGTTGGAATATCCATCTCTCGTGCTTGTGCGATCATGTCGTCAACAGCTCTGTCGCCAGGAAATGCGACAACGGCTGAAAGCCCCTCGTCTAGCGCGGCCTTAATAATGCGTGAGTTTTTAACTGTGTAGGCGGCGGCGAATACGGCTAGGTCTGTAGACTGGACCTGATGGATTTCGACTGAGTTTTTTTTACACCACATCCGAGCAATGCGATCAACGCCGAAATCATCGCCACAGAAAATCTTACTGATAGGGTCATCCTCGTGAATCCTATCTAAAACGCGATAAAGCGTTTTGCGATCTCTATAATTAGAACCGCCGCACACGATAATGTTTCGCACACCTACAGTCTAGTGACTACTTATGCGTTCGACAATGTATGCGAGCGTCGCAAAAAACATGACCAAGGACACAGCAAGGACAAGCATATCGCGCCTGTAGTTAGTCTTCTTCGACAGGGTACTCTTGTGTGTCACCTAAAACCCACCTCAGCGCCGCGACCACGCCGTCCTCGTAAGTAAGACCTGTGTAGCTTGACGCCAACGTGCCGCCTTGCAATTCGGCCTTGCCAGCACATTCTCTGATCTCTGTTTCGTCTTGCACTTTAATTATGTGGGCCTCTCACCCACTCGGGGATATTGTGCTCTGGAGGAGACTGTACGACGTTGCAACGCATGGTGTCCTTACCCGACTGCCGTGAGCAAGAACAACAACGCCGTACACGAGTACGTGAACCCAAATCCCTAAACAATTCACGTACCCGGAAAGCACGATATGCTTATCATGCGTGGAACGCACTAGTCAATTTTTTCTGAGATCCATGTGCGTAAGTTTTCCGGCAGGCGTATTTTCATTTCTTTAGCGATTTGATTGATCCGCAAGGCGCACGCTTGGTCGTTACTCAACTCGTAGCCGTCAAGTGCGGCGGCAAAATCGAGCATAGATTGCTGCATCAGTGACCGTACCCAGAACAGGTTTTGTATCTCGGCCTGTGAGAATGTGGCGTGAGCACCCTCGGCAGTCTTACTGATTACTTTTTCATATGCTCGTTTCATGAGGTGAAAAGAGCATTATCAGTACACGAGAGCAAGAACGCCCACAGGAACCACAAAAAGATTATGAGATAGATGAAGGCCGTACAAAAGGCCGCGAACAGCTCGATTGTAGATTCTACGAAATGCCTGAACAGGCTAGTCCGATGTTTTTCGTTCCCCGGCATCGAACTGTTCCTCGTGTATGTATCTGGTTGGCGTTTGGCAACTGAAACAGCGGAATTGCCAATCGTACCCTAGTGCGCCGCAGGACTGACAGGAGATCATCGTGCGGTAGCGTGAAGCTATAGCCGTAA
>Ga0070750_10001219_pt1 | contig 14323 bp, 25 predicted proteins | sample VirMetDEL_Nov_24_FD_77013 | JGI IMG/M metagenome (GOLD analysis project Ga0070750, IMG submission 77013) | Aqueous microbial communities from the Delaware River and Bay under freshwater to marine salinity gradient to study organic matter... | ecosystem: Environmental > Aquatic > Marine >...
GGGTGAATGTCTTAGCCGCCGCGTCAACCGTGATTTCAACCGCAGCTTCAGTAAAACCACTTTGCCAAGTTGACGTCATAGCCGCGGCAATAATGTCATCTTGTGACTGTGAAGAGAGTTCAAAGGCAAACTCTCCTTCTGTTCGCTTATTGCCGATATCAATGATCGTCTTTTCGCGTGAATCGTTTAGCTCGTCTGATTCGATAGTGTCAGCGATTAAAGTGGGTATGCCGCCAGTGTCGCGGATTTTTGTCCAAACGGGATTATCTGGTGTTACGCCGGCCGTTGTTTCTTCAACATACCAGTTTGAAGTCCTCGCGCCGTTAAATGGATGTGTCATAGTAATTACCTTCTGTTTGCTAGCATGGTCATTATAACAGTGGTGTATCCGCAGTCCAATTAATAGACAGCGAGCGAGTAGCCCAACCGCGCTCAACGATTAACGGACTTAACTCTACTGACTCAATACTCACACAAATATCATTCCAATAGATATCTTTCCCGCGCTTAAACTCAGCGTTTAGTAAGTCAGCCATTTGATTTAGAGGCAAACTTCCTGCGTGAGATGCATAGTTAATATCAATCTGATAGATGCCGTTACGCCTCTCCGTTACGCCCAGCTCTATTTCCTCAACTGTTCCTGACAGCATGAAAGACGCCAAAAACGGCGTATCGGTGCTTGTTGGTGCGTCGATGTTCTCTAACGCCATTACAATGCCGTTAGCGGCTGAAAAGTTGTATAGCGCGTTATCAAATGCCTTTGTGAGTGATTCAAATATCATTTAATCGCCTCGCCTCTTTTTCTAATAACTGATTAAAGCGCTTGATGTTAACCCTAACCACGCCTTGAGGCGCTTGTTTAGAGAAGCCTGCGGTTGTCAGCGGCCCATCACCATAACCGCCGTATTCAATAACATTGGCATAGGGTAGATTGTTCGTAATCGTAAAAACCGACCAATCTTTAATTGATAGAGCTTTACCTTCCATCGTTTGCTTTGTCTTTGCCCCGCTTGGGTCTGTGCTTGCTGTTACTTGCGCGGATTGCTGCTGGCCAGTTAAAAACCAATTGGCCCTGAATCGACCCGTATCAACTGGAGACGAATCAACAAAAGAGGCTGACAACTGAATTACAGTGCCTCTAATCGCCTTCTCTGCCCCATCCTCAAAAGCCTTAGCAAAGTTAGCAACATCAAGAGAGAAGTCACTCATTTTCTCACCTGCAACTTATAAACAATGGCTAGGGGTTCGCCTGTGTAATCAGAATTGGGCACACCAACAATAGACCACTCATTGCCATCAATTCGAACATTGTCCTTTGTCGTTGGTATGACATCGGCTAACCCTCCGTTTTCGTCAGTGATTGCCGTCTTAACTGTGAGTATCTTGTCACCGCTCTGTATCGTGGTGCCATTAACAAGATCTTGCGCTACCGTTCGTTGAACTCCAACCATGTAGTAAGTTGTTGGTGGTGGATATTGCCACGCGCCATCAACCCAAACCTTATCGCCCTGAACAAGGAGGGTTAGGCGAGAATCCCCTGCCCTTTCATCAAACTTTGTGAGAAGCTTGTCAGCTACTCCGTTCATTCGTTTGGCAAAACTCATTAAACGCCCTCATAGTTACTGACAACAAGCAGGGCGGATGGTGATATATTCCATCCTACTGAGCTTGTTTTACTGAAAACACCGCCAGAGTTAGCCCCTGAAGAATCGCGAATTATTTCAACAGTGAATGTATCGCCCGCATTAGCAGGGATGAGGACCCTAGACTCAGTGGGTGTTACGAAATCGGCGGATGTAATCTTTGCTGCGGCAGAAACACCAAATTGTGCGCCATTTATGAGGATTCTTGAAAATACAACCGAAACACCAGATGCGCCGATTCTTCCCTTTTGCAGCTTAATTCTAACAGGATATACGCCAGCCTCATTGAATGTAACAACGCCTGTTGCACTTATCATTACTTTGTCATTAACAGTTCCTTGAGCCGGGCCAAACTCTAATGCCAGCGGTGTATCTGTCGCTGACGGCTCTTGACTTGCTGCTAATGAATACGCCCTAAGTAACTCAACTTCCCTTAGGCCTGCCTCTATTTCTTGCCCGTTCTTTGTTATCCCGCCCGTAAAGTCTGTCGCGCCTGTAACTGTCTGCTGCGATTGCTCGATAAGATTGAGATCTGAGCCTACCATTTGAGACAATGCAGTGCGTAAAGCCGCTGGCGTTATCAGACCGTCGCTATTGTCTGGAAGATCATTAGCTATCAGCGATAGTAAGTCATTCTTATTTAGTGCCATTACACGCGCCTCGTTCTAAATGTTAATCCATTACCATTATCAAGATAGCAGCGTAGTTTATCAATTGCTTCTGTTACCTGAACTGTTGACGAGTCAGCGCCTACGCGGTCGTACTTAACAGACACGGCACCAGCAACGGTTTCCTCTATCACTCGCTTGCCGTCGTTATCTCCTCGAATGTCAGTGCCTGCGTTTATTCGGTCAGCGTAGATAACCTGAGCCTGACCAGCATTTAATAACTGAGTCTCGATAGGCGCTAACACGTCGTTGCAGTAAAGATTAACTCGCGGAAACTCTAGAGCCTGATCACTGTCTAGCTTACCGCCCTTGAAATTGTTCACGTCAACATTGATGGCACCCTTCCTTAGTGTGACCCCTGCCTCTGCATCATCAGCCGGAAGAGTGTAGCCGTATTTAGCTGCATACTCCCTCGCATCAGTCAGTGAGATGTAGCTATCTGCGTCCGGTAGACCGGTTCCGTCTTCTACTATTAGCGCCATAAGTCACCTATTCTAGGGCTAAACAATTAAAGATTTGTCTTATTGCTTACTGCTAACCGAATCAGACACAACACAATAAACGATGCCAAAGTTACTAACTAGAGCTGTAGAGATGATGTATGTTGAGTTGGTTTCTCACGCCTCTGGAAGTACGTTTGGATACCATTGATATGAGATAGCTCCGTTACCAACTGCTGATATGCTGAAATTAGCAGTTTCTCCATGAGTAAGGGGCCGCAGCCCTTATTCTGCTTTTTTGGTGCGTCGCTTTGGCTTTGTTGCGCCTAGCGAGACAGCTTTATCAACGTAGTATTTTTCACCGCTTATAATCTCTGCGCCTTTGAAGTCAACCTTACCAAAGTTGTATGGGTGAACCTCAGTTTCTACGCCAGATGATAAGCGGCACATTAGCACCGCTTTCATATATCACCTAAAGTGTGGTTACTTTAACGCCTGCCGTGTCCTTGTGTCCGAGGTTTGCAACACGTGACCAGTTAGCAGGAAGCGCAATAGCAGCATCGTTGGGCTTGGTTACGCCGGTATTCCAAGTGTAACCCTTGATGCCGATACCAAAGGTAGACTCAACTTTCATTAACTGCTTGGCGTTAGCCTCTGAAAGGTCGGTTACGTTGTAAACGCGCATGTCACCCTGATCTTCTACAGCTAGACCACCAGAAACTAAACCAAGCTGGTGATAGTTCTCTGTACCAGCGTTATCAAAGTGAAGCGCGTCAGAGTCAGTCATGATTAACGGACGACCGAAACCGTCTTGAGTGACTCGGACGTTACCAAACTCAAACAACTGATTAGAGTTAGCAAGAGAGCCCGCGTAGATGTCAGTGATTGACTTAGAGTGCATAACCCAAGCAACAAGCGCCGCTTGACGGTCCCCAAACTTACCAGCGCCGAGGTTTAGAGACTCAAGGCTTGCTACACCCGCTGTGCCGTCGTAAGTAACATCAGAGTCAGTAATTGAGGCAACAGCGGCAGCGAGAACAGAGTTCAAGTGATAAGCCATTGCGCCCTCTGCGATTGCCTCACCGAAAGCAGTACCAGCCAAAGCGGGATCACGCTGAGTGTAATCAAATGCGGTGTTAGTGTAAGAGATGTTCGGCGTACCCAAACCGACTTTAACCTCAACCTGTAGCAATTCAGCCAGCGCGTGTTCTGTTGCTACCGCCGTGCTTGCTGCGTTACGGTTTCCGACCAATGACGCCAAGTTCTCAAACTGAGACTTTGACTTATAGTCACCAGAGAAGCCCATTACACGCAACTGAATAGCGTTGTTAGTTGCATCGTTAAACAGCATTACTTGCTGTTGATAAGTGGTAACAAATGAGTTGTATGCGAAGTCGTTAAACGACTGAAAATCACCTAATGCCATGATATTTTACCTATGTTCGTTGTGGAGGGTTGTGTTTCAGAAACTCCGCTTTTTGTTCTAGCGTTAATTCTGAATACTTCTTACCAGCGAAGGCCGAACCCGCGCCGCTTTGACTATTAGAGCCAGCCGAACCCGCCCCACTGCCAACATTTGCTTTAACATATTTTAGATTGGCTTTGTCCGAAACGAGGCCAGCCTTTAAATCATCAAGCGACTTAGTGACATCTTTAGGCACCACGTTTCCGTCCCGCACCTGTACTAAGTCACTAAATTGTTTCTGCATGTACATTCGACCAGCTGGATCGTCTGTCAATACGGTTGAAAACTCATGCAGTGCTGATTCAGTTAGGCGTAAGTCTTCTTTCTCCTGAAACTCTCGCTTAACCGTAGAAAGCGCATCCTCGCGCTCTTGCAGTGCAATCATGTACTTTTTGATATCACCCTCTTTCTCAGCGAGCGCTACCTTTGCATCTTCTTGTGCTTGTGTCTGCTCAAGAATTGCTGCTTCGTGGTCTAACTTCTGCTTATCTAAGCGCGAAATTAGGTCAGCATTCTTGCCCTTCAAGCCTTTGATGTCTTCATCGTAATCAGCTTGCAGTTTTGCTTTTACCTCGTCAGGTAAATCATAGTCTTCGAAGTTCATTTTTTTATCCTCGTCCTGTTGACTCTTTCATTATAACACCTAGTTATATTAAATTGAAATGTTAGCCTTTTCGAACACAGAAGGCATTTTTCTCTGCATCTCTTTAAGTGTTAACGGCTCAAAGTTTCGGTTTAGTGACAACCTTGCGAACTCGTCTGCTGTTAGTCCACCATTTCGTAATAGCTCACCTCTTGTTACCCCTATTGCGTCATTCTGAAATGCCTCTGGCTGCTTCTTAAGCCATGAGTAATAGGTTTCCTTTGCCGATACTGGCTCGCCACCTTCCGCGCCCTTGCTAGCCCTTGTCGCACCCTCCTTTAGGAAGTCGAAACGCTCATCTAGCACTGGCGTTGTGCTTGACCTGCAATTAATGTGTATCGGCGGTAGTGGCCCCTCACCCTCTTTGAATCTTCGACCATCTAAAGCGCTACATTGCAAAGTTGTGCGTGAGTCAAGTGTTGAAACCCACTGATAGCCCCTAATCAGGTCTGAGTTTTGCCTCATTGTCTCGTGCCGTGCTTGTGTTGATGCATGCTGCACAGCTGTTCTAACTAGTGACTGATTTGCTCTGTTAACTTGCGCCAATGTGCCATCATTAAACCTGTTGGCTTTTGTGCCTCTTATGTTTCTTGCGATCTCGTTAGTGGTTAAGCCCTGATAAAACCCTTGCTGCACAACGTTGTTAACCCGCTGGATTTGAGTTGTTGACCAGTCTCTAGTGAATGGCTGTAGTAGTGGGTTGCCCGTGTAGCCTTCTACTTGTAGTGGGTTAACCCTAACAGCCGTGGATATCTGTTCAGCGCTCGGTAAATTTGATTCATAGTTGAGTGTTACCCGCTCATATGAACGGGCTTCAAACATCGCTTGAGAGTTGGCTATATCGATTAGGTCTAAATTAAACTGACCTGCATAATCATCATAGATAACTCGCTGTAGGTTACGCATATCAACAAGCAAAGCGCTTAGCCGCTTCTTAGTGAATGTCGTGCCACCCTCTTGAATCAGCCTAGCTCTAATCTGCTTATCTAGCCGCTTGAGGAACCTGGCAAACTTCTCATGCTCGCCAGCTTTCAAACGCTCTAATAAAACCTGATTTCTGACATCGATGTTAATCAGCTCCGGTGATGTCTTCGCCATCGCTCACCTCGCCTAAGTCAGGCATGCCAGATTCAGCCTTGATATTCTCGTTCATTTCCTCTAGGTCGGTATCCGCTGAGATAACCTTGTATTCCACCATGATTTTGTCAAATGCAGTCTTATCAATGCCACCAGCCTGCCAAAGCGCAACAATCTGCTGTAGATCTTGAGCTGATAGCTTAGACTCAAAGAAGTTTCGGTTTAACTCATAGCGCACACCAGTTAAATCAACACCCATAAATAGCCCCACCCACTCTAGGCACTTAGAGTAAGCATCCGAGATGTTGCCCGCTATTACATCAAGTATTGACACATCAGAAGCATGACGAATGCGCGCCGCCTCTGCTGTCTCGTTACCTGATCCGGATGTTATTAACTGAGCACCAAGTGTGATCATTTGCTCCTTGTAGTCATCCATCAGTGATTTGACAATGTTGTTTTCCGGTGGTGATGCAAACCCAAACGCGCCACCAGTACCCATGACAATCATTGACTCCTCGCCCATGTCTACAGTCGTGCTTGATTCATCCCTTAGCGCTCTTTGGTATTGATCATCAGCGACCCAAGGTTGAGCGGCTGATAGCTGAAACGATGTTGAAGCAATATTGGCTGACTCTTGATAGTGGCCTAGATTGATATTCGAAATGGGCTCAAGCGGTAGGTTATCGATATTAGGACGGTTATTCACTGAGCCAACAAAGATAAACGGGATTTCAGTTAGCCTTGTCTGTCCCGCTCCAAGCACTTCGATTTGATCCTCTTGCTCAAGTCCGTCTTCACCATCGGTGAATACCTGAACGGTTACACCAGCCTCACTAAGTCGATAAACCTTGTATTGGTCTACCGCTTCACGGGCGATCATCATTTCATCTTTGAAACGCTCTATCTCCTCATGAAGAACTAAGAGATCTAGCTTTAGCTGGCCGCTGATAACTGATTCGTGCCAATCAACAATAGACTCAGCCTTATATTCTTGAATTGTCGCCCTGAACCCCTGCTCAACATCACCAGCCGTCACTTCGCCGCCGTTACCCCTTGGCATATCAACCAAAAGGCCGTTACGACCGATAGACACTACGTCACGCGCAAAACCTTGAGCCTGCTGATCAATTTCCACCCCCGCTCCGTTAACGTTAGACAAGATATACTCAACGTTTGCGGGCAACTCTGGCTTAGTAGGAGCAACGCGGAATAACATGCCGATTAAGCCGCTTAGCGTCCTCACAGTGGCGTTATAGAATCTAGCGCCGTTGATGTAGTTAATGTTTCTGTTGCGGTTGTACTGACTAAGGTCTGTTGGATTGATTGGCCTTAGATAGTTAACCCGCTCAGATAGATTTGTGTTGCTATAACCGTTATATGAGCTATTAATGTCTCTCTCTTTTAGCCTTGCCTCTCCGTCCAATACGTCACGAACACGCAGCCAGCGCTTACGATAGCGTGTGTATTCGTCATTTGGTTCGATTGTTATCTTTGCCATCGTGCTTTCACCTTCGCTATTGGCTTGACTACTGGGAACTCATACGCAATGTAATAACCGCCTGCATCTGGCATGTGGTCTTTGTCGTGTGACTTATCAGGCTCACCCTGCTTGTTGTAAACCTGCTGCTCTAAATCATCTGTATAACGTGGGCATAAGTTAGTGTTAACTTTGTACCTGCGATCACCTTGACCATTGCAAAACATTGCATTCATTGCGTTTATTCTATCTCTAACCCGTGGATTAGTCGAATCATAGCGCAATCTGTAACCAGCATCCTCAAGATTGGTGATGTCGGTAACGCTTGCCTCGTTTGATTTCCTATTCTTTCCTGAGCTATCGGGGTAAACGTAAATAATTCTGTCAGGGTAGAGTCGGTTGATTTCTGCAATCATATCTGGAGTATCTAAACAGCCAAATATTTCATTAACTGCCACTGGATTACCATCACGCTCAACGTGCACGACTGCTGACATTTTGCCAACGTTGAAGTCCATGCCGATATGAAGCGCCTCGCGGCCATCATCAACTTCATCAGAGTGATTTAGTCGCCTTTCGAATTGTCGGTATACAGTCCCGCTAGCTAGGTTAACAAATTGACCATCAACATAAGCATCAACCAAGTTTGCAGGATATGTCGCCTCAAGTTTCTTTATATAATCTGGAGGTAGGTTCTTTGCATTCTGCCGTGATGATGCGTTTACGATGCCATAAAACTCCTGCAGCTCTGGATCATCTCGAAGCTGTTTAACGAAGAAATCATATATCCAGTTAAAGCCTTCTGGCGTTGTAGTGAAATCAACCGTGTTTTCCCCAAGCGCCTCAATTATCAAATCGCAGTTCATCTCTTCATCATAAAGCCTTTGCTCATCAAAGCCACTCGACGACAATCGAGCAACAATCTTTTTCCATGCTGCATCAGCTTTTTCTCGCTTCATGCAGTCTATTTCATCTATCAAAGCATGGTTAATGTCAAAGCCGACAATCCTAGCGGGGTGCTCCATAGATCTACATTTGACGGTTGCATGCAAGTCTCCGCAATAGTAAAGAGAAACCTCATTTGTTGAAGTCTTAATCTCAACCGTCATATCAAGCGCCTCAGCGACATCACCTATCGTAGTATAAAAGATGTCTCTTATCTGAGGATAAGTTGGGGCGAAATACCCCAGCTTAATTCCAGGATACTCCAATGCTAGAGTGCAAAGCCTGACACAACCAAGGAAAGTTTTTCCGCCCCTGTAGCCCGCCACAAAAGCACGGAATGGCTTATCCATGTGATAGAAGTCGTTTTGAGGGAGGTTTAGTTTAAGAGGCATCTTCAACACCTATAAACACTTTGACTGGTTTAACGTCTGAGCTTTCATCTGTGCCTAACATTGTGTTTAGGGTTTCTATTGCTCCCTTTGATGCCGCCAAGTTCTCTCTGCGCTCATTTCCTGCTGCGTCGTGATAAGTGCCTAGCCCAGCCTTGACTATCTGCTCAAGCCACTTTAGGCGCTGCTCTACGCTGATTGAAAACTTCTTTTCGGCCACTTTATTGACCACTTTTTGCAATTCTTTTATTCTTAGGCTCAGTTTAGGCTTGTTAAATAATTTATCAGCCTGAACTTGTATTGCTGCATTGCTCATGCTTGTGGAGTAGCCAGCCTCGGTGTACGCCTTTACTTTTTCCTTTTCGCCATACTTGGCTATAAGCTGACAATAAGCCTCCTCTTTGGCTGTTAGTTTCCCCATACAATCCCCGTAGAATCATAAGTTAGCGCCCGTAGCGCGGATAACTCTAGTTTATCACTATTTGATAGATAGTAAAAAGCCACCCGTTAGAGTGGCCTTGTTATTCTTCGTTCGTCTATTTCATCAAGCATGCGGTATGCTAATCTCTCGTAGGCTCCAAACTCCCACCAAGCGTCGACTCTCCACTCCTTAATCGCCCAGCGGTTAGCAAACATTACCCAGTGGTATCCATCTTCTCGCCCTATATGTGCTCTTTAACCCGCTCCTTTAAGTCATTAGGCAGGCTGTCGAGTATCTCTTTTGTTATGTTCGCTTTGTTAATATCGTTTCGCTTAGCGTTTGAGTAAGCGTTCGATATTGCGCACGTCACATAAATAACACCAAAACCAACTGTACATAAAACACTAATCGCGGTCGCGTTGTCTGTTACTACCGTTAGAAACGTACTTGTCGCGCTCGCCGCTAAACTTGCATTCGCTAATGTAGAAACTGTGTCTGTCATGTCTGTTTGTCCTGAATTCAACAGCAAGCTTAATCATACCATAGACTAGACTAGCAGCTTGAATGCCCAGTATTGAAGGTAAAGGATTTTGGTTTATCCAATCTATAATGTACGCGATCATGCTCATCCCCATTTACGCCTCGCATTATATTACTATTTTGACTCTTATTTATCCATGTTCTTAGTCATCCCAAGTTAAAAGGCCGTCAACTCTCTTGCTTAGCCTTATTGACCTTGTTGGCCTTATTCTTAGCTGTGCGCGTATCATATCGCCTGTCTGCTCGCCAATTGCCCCACACACTAAGGCAAACATTAATATCATGATCATCTTATTCATTTTCAAAGCCTTTTAGGGTGTTTGCAAACCTTTCGACTATTACCTTTGATTCATCATCAAGGTTTTTGTAGTCGTCGAAAAACTGCTTTTCATGACTGAGCGGCTCGTTGCAGTCTCTATATATCTGGTATGCAACGTAAACAACTATTGATATTGATAGTGCTATTAGTGCGTATGTTAGAATCTGCATGTTAACCCCTTAGCTCCCTTTGATGTCATTCACTTTGATGTTATTCACTGTTGTGTCATTAACTTCTCGTCGTAGCAACCTGTTGCGTAGAATCCTGTTGATATGCAGAAGGCTATCGATTTTCGCATTTTTCTTAGCTAGCTTGTCTAACATGTAAGCAATGACAAACATCTCAGCCAAGCTGAATAGTAGTATTATTATTATTATGTTAATCATTTCTCTTCTCCGTTTACTATGTCTTCAAACTGCATTAGTACGCCATTGCCCCAGATTTTCTCTATGAGTTTGTATACCAAGGCTATTTGTCTTTCTCTATTCGACATACTCACCAACCACATAATCACTCTCCTTTGTTTTAATCATTATCGTTGGTTTTTGCTGTTTTGACTATTCGGTAAAACTGAGGTGTTTTGCGGTTTTTTCGAGGTTTAAACTGAATTTTAAGAATTAGTATCATTAGACCCGTTAGGTGGTATGACGGTTCTTTTGATGTCTTCTATACAGTCCAGTATCAGTTTGCAGTTTAGGTTGCCAGCCTGTATGACGATGTGAGTTTTACCTGCTAAGCAAAAAACGGATCGTGACTTCCTTCTCACACTTTGTTCGCCCATACCACCATTAAGCTCTGCTCATCGCGGGGTCATGGCTCGTGCTGTATAGCATCGTGATTCAAATTTATACTTTGTGCAGATAGCCGTTGGTAAGCTAAGGATTGGCGCGCTATGCAGGATTCGAACCTGCAACCGTCTGCTTAGAAGGCAGATGAACTATCCAATTGTTCTAATAGCGCTTATCTCTGTGAGGCTGTGAAGGGGTTGTGTCTGTATTTTGGTGGATTCTATTGGGATTCGAGCCCAAGATTCCCCAGTTTTCGCATCAAGTTGATCAGTCTCTAGTGATAAATCTTGCAAAGCCGCTAAACCTTGCTAAATCAATCCAGCCAGTGAAGACGCCTCCAAGCTAGACCCAACTAAAATACAGACACAAAAAAAGGTACTTAATATTGCGACCCTTTGGTAGAGGGGCGGAATGGAAGCCCAAGCCGCAATACTAAATACCCTATACCATTCTCTTTTCACAGCTACCACACTGCAATATAAATTTTACTAAATCCCCTTAGTTATTTCAAGTTCAGACTTAATCACGCTAACAGCTTCTTTTACTTGCTCAATTGTTGTTAAGTCATCGCCAGCTACACCGTGCTTTATCGCGCCACTTACTAACTGATTCGCGCTAGTGTAGTAACCAACTAAAACATCATTGCGCTTTCCGTGGTTCTGTGATTCCTTATCTTTTACTGTGGTTTTCTTGTACAAGATAAACTGATACTTATCGCTTTTGATTACGTAATTTTCTGTTTCGATATTCATTTCCACTGCCCCCCATCTTTCCAATCATAACGTCGTGCTGGCTTCTTAATGTCGCCGTGGTCTGTTCCTGTGCACGTTCCGCCGCGTCGCTTGTCTTTAACGTAGTTCCTGCGATAGCTTGGAACCTTTACTCCGTTTTGTATTTCTAGCTGTAGTAATTCTCTCATGTGTTCTTCTCCGTTATTAATTTCCGCTGTTTGATTTTTCATCTTTGAGCCTATCCCTATAGGCTTTTTGCTTGCACGCAACGCTGCAATATTTCCGCTTGCCAGTATATCGACCAAGCTCTTTGTCGCAGTGTTCGCAGTTCTTCATTATCCTCCCCCCTTTGATTATTAATATAGCGTTACTTTAAACGTAACACAAAGAATAAAAAGTAATAAAAAACTATTACTTATAACTTGGTGTTCATGGCACTGGTGGCATGTTGTTCAAGAAATCTTGCTCTAAGTCATTCTCTATTACGTCTTCTTTCATAATCCTTGAAAGCTCTCGAATCTTCAAAATTGCTAGCAAATTCAATTGGAATGGACAATTAGTGCTCTTAATTAGTTGCTCTATAATCTCTAGCTCGCTCATTTTCACGCTCTCCATGTTTAAGTGTTGCTGGCAGTGTATCAGACCGCCAGCTTAACCCATTTCTCTCGAAATTGGCTTTGCTGTGTCTCACGACATGAGCCTAGGTGTGATCACCTCCCCTTAAATTGGGTATCTGTCAGCGCCGTTTAGTTTGTAGTCTTTGCTTGTGCTTACGTTACAACTGTCACAAATAGTAACCCAGCTTGCTCCAATGCCACGAACAGAGTGATCATTTGCTAGCGGTTGCTCTAGCTCATTGTGCTCTGCAAAGTACCACTCATCATCGATTCTGTGGATGTATGCTCTTTTCTCTTTGTTTGAATCGAAACTGTAATAGTCAAAACATGCGTATTCATCTGCGTATTTCATAATATTCTCCGTTAGTTGCAGTGCCCACCTGCGTTTTACTACGTGACCGTTGATTTACACCGTCGTCACCGGGCTAGCGAAATCCCCGTCAGGGGTAAATGAATCGCGCTCTCGCCTGCACCCCTACAGACTCTCAGGCCAGCTTGTTAACCCATCGAGCGCAAACCTTAAATCTTTTACTTTAACTCTTTTAGCTTGGCCTCAAGCTTGGCAATGTCACTCATGATTGCCATTTTCTCACTACTAACTCGAACATCAATACCGCTAATCTCTAAAAACACGTCTGCATCGAAGTTAGGCAAGTTAAGAAGCTTAGACTTATCTTCATCGCTAGCTTCTTCATATGACTTCTTGAAAGCCTCTTTGTATTCAAGCTTTTTAAGATAGCCACCTACTGTTACATGATTTGGGTTTTGCTTTTTCTCATCATCGCTCATGATTTCAGATGGAACCCACTCTGTTAGTTCAAAGTAAATTAAATCCGGCTTATCAGCTTTGTTCCACTCTTCAATACTGCAATCAGAGTTGAAAACTCGAATAGTAGAAGCTTTAGTAGTATTAAAATAACCAGTCTCACCGTAAACGCTATTCCAACCTCCTGTGTTGCAGTTGCCTGCGTTGTAGTCGCCAGTGTTGCCGTTGCCTGCGTTTCGGTGGCCTGTGTTGCGGTGGCCTGTGTTGCGGTTGCCTGTGTTGTAGTTGCCTGCGTTGCGGTGGCCTGCGTTGTAGTTGCCTGTGTTTTCGTTGCCAGAGTTGTATTTGCCTGTGTTTTCGTTGCCTGCGTTGCGGTGGCCTGTGTTTTCGTTGCCTGCGTTGCGGTGGCCTGTGTTGCGGTTGCCTGTGTTGTAGTTGCCTAGGTTTTTGTCGCCTGTGTTGTAGTTGCCTGGGTTGCAGTTGCCTGCGTTGTAGTTGCCTAGGTTTTTGTCGCCTGTGTTGTAGTTGCCTGGGTTGCAGTTGCCTGCGTTCCATTCGCCTTCGTTTTTGTATCCTGTGTTGTGGTGGCCTGTGTTGCGGTTGCCTGTGTTGTATTTGCCTAGGTTTCGGTGTCCAGTGTTGTAGTTGCCTTGGTTGGAGTCGCCCACGTTGTAGTTGCCTGTGTTGTAGTTGCCAGTGTTCCAGTTGCCTAGGTTGTTGCGATTGTTCATATCGATTACCTTACTTTCCAATAATTATAATTAACTAAACTTGGTTTTGTTTTTATTGAATTACTACTAAAAATGCAGCTATCCAGATTGAGGCACACAATAGAGTTAGCTTGAATACTTGCCACTGGTGCTCTCTGCGCTCTTTGCGTTTAATGCGGTTGATGTAATCAATCATAGTTAACCTCAGCATAAGTAAAATGGGTTGCGTCAAACAGTTCGCCGTCAGTTGTTTTAATTAGCTTATGACCGTTGATTTGAGTTAAAAATGGCTTTTCATCTCCGAGCCATGCGACTTCACTTTTGTGATTCCTGATTGCCCACATTTTATAACTCCCTCATCGCTTTGAATCTCTGACCGAAATAATCCTCACCCATATCTAGTATTATGCAGTCAACTGTTTTACGTCGTAGCTTTGCCATCGTTGCTCGATTTATACTCAAAGCCATTGCTGCTTTTGTGTCACTGAATCGATGCAACATTAAGAACTCATCAATCTCAATAAATCTTCGTTTTGTTTGTTTTGTCTCGTACATCCGTACCCCCTTGTCTCTATGATTAAACTATATGCTAACTTGATTACCTTGTAAACACTTTTGTATAGAACATAATCGAATAATCAACACTTCCTTGTGCTTTTTAGTTATTTAGACCGCCAGCTA
>Ga0070750_10001237_pt1 | contig 14176 bp, 15 predicted proteins | sample VirMetDEL_Nov_24_FD_77013 | JGI IMG/M metagenome (GOLD analysis project Ga0070750, IMG submission 77013) | Aqueous microbial communities from the Delaware River and Bay under freshwater to marine salinity gradient to study organic matter... | ecosystem: Environmental > Aquatic > Marine >...
CAGCCAAATGTCTCGCCAATCCCGATAAACGATGAAACTGAATATTACCAACAGAGTTACTCGGACCTGTATGACCTCATAGATATGCTCAAGTCGAGTAAGGCTAGATGCATTATGAGGCTCTACGCAAAAGGCAATACGTTGAGCAAAATTGCAACCATCGTTGACCTATCCGAAAAGCAGGTAAGTAACCAAATATATCTTAGCAAGGTGGCCATGAAGAAGTTTGCTAGGTATACTAAGTTTAAATGAATCTGACTGGAGAGCAGTTAGAAATCGTTAAGGCGATCCAGTCGGGCTTTGAGAGAGTCCTGCGTGTGTCTGGTCCTGCTGGCTCAGGCAAAAGCGTTGTAGTTCGTGAACTATATAAATCATCGAGCAAGATTGTTTATTGTGCCCCTACCGGACTGGCGGCGTCCCTAGTTGGCGGTCAGACAGTCCACAAAACATTTGGAATGCCATCGCAATATCCTCTAGACCCAAACCTGAAAGCCACAAAACTGCGGCAGTCAGACGTCTCTACTAGGTATTTCGGAGGAAAGCGATCTGCTCCCTTAGTCGAAGCCGAGTGGATTGTCATCGACGAATGCTCAATGCTCAGAGCAGACCAGCTAGATTTCATAAACAGTGCCTTACAGCACTCTAGACGCTCTACAAAGGCTTTTGGCGGGGCCGGAATACTTCTCGTCGGGGACGATGGCCAACTGCCTCCTGTAAGCTCACACAAGGACTCTGAGGCACTTGAGTTGTGGGGCTACAAGTTTCCATTCGGGATATCCGAGGCTAGGTGCCTCAAGGGCGTTAAAACCTACCGATTAACTAGGATTTTCCGCCAACAATCCAGAGCCGAGGGAGAGCTATTCTCTAGAATCCGAACAGGCCAGCAATCTAACCTGGATTTGCGTATTCTGAATCGATGTGTTGGGCGACCTTTACCTGGCAGCATCACGCTAACTCCCTATCGAGCCATAGCCAAGCGAGTGAACCTACGCGAACTAGCAAAGCTCAACGGCCAGGAGATTGAGTTCACTACCGAGTCTAATCAATGGCAGGGCGAAGATCCCGTGCAGCCACTAATGCTTCGCAGGGGGGCTAGAGTTGTTGTTAAGGCGAACGGATCGTGGAAGGCCGAAGGTGACTACCAAAATTGCGTTAATGGCGATCAGGGGACATTCTATGGAGTAGATCGCTACGGAAGAATGCTGATCGATGTAGACGGCAAGGGCATGATAAATCTTCCGAAAAAGGTTTGGACTCAGCATAAATGGACAATAGGTAGAAATTCCGAATTAGAGCAGGTAAAGTCTGGAGAGTTCAAAGCGTTTCCTGTTGTCCTCGGGTGGGCTATGACGATACATAGTTCGCAGGGATCTACTCTAAAAAAAGTTTATATAGACTTGCCACCAACCAAACCATTCGCTACTGGTCTTCTTTACGTTGCCATCAGCCGAGTCACCAGTATGAATGGATTGAGATTGAGCAGACAAGTCAGGCACTCTGACATTCTTTCTGCCGTTCATGGAGAGATCCAGGGCGATCAGGAGGAACTATCTATAACATAATAAACCTAAAACACATGAATAGCAAAATATATCATCAAGGATATAAAGATTATCACCAGGGCAATAAATGCCCATACGCAATAGGGAGTCTTAAGGGTAACGAGTGGGAGGCCGGATGGGCATCTGCTAAGGCTGATGAATCAGCGAAGTCGCTTGTAGATTCCATACATTCAGTTAAGGCAGAGATTGCCCAAGAAATCGAGGAGCTGGAAGATGAGTGATCTTGAGAAAGTCTTGAGGCGTTGGCATAACGTGCCAATGGCCTCTGAAACTGCAATTAGCGTCGCAAACGCTCTACAGGAAGTCATCGAAGGTAGCGAGGAAATCACTCCGTTCCCATTCAACTCAATTAGCATGGTTACGCCGAACGAAGTTAGGCTCATAGCTGACTCGTTTAAGAAGACCGAGGACCCAGAAATTTCCCAGACAGTGGCGGCGGATTAGCTCCTAACAGGCCCTGTGAGGCGTTTTTAAAAGCCGACCTATACCAAGGTATAAACCAAGCAAAGAGCCCCCTTCCAGAGCGGTTGGGGGCTCTCGCTTTTATCAGTGGAGACGTTCTGAAATTACTAGGAGTCTAGTGATTCCAAAGTGGCCTTAACTTCCTTGAGCGTCGCCCGTTCTTTCGGTATCTGATTGATGCGTTCGTTAAGATCGCGAATTTCTTTTGTCACTTCGTCTAGTCTTGCACGAGCAGTATCTAACTCCTCGTCAAGAACGACCAGATCCGCGTCAATTTTTGTGATTTTTTCAGCTATTGTCATTTGATTTTTGTTTCGGGTTCGATTTCAAGTTCGATTCCAGTTCGCCGCCCAATAACGAGCCAGCCGACAGAATCGTCAGAGTCCAAATTGTAGCAGTTGATCGTCAACACGCCATCGCTAACCGATCCACGAACGGCATCCCAGCCCGTTTCGTTTTGAACGAACACCTGAACGTCGTCATTCAAAGCCGCAAATGTTCCAGCGGTCATGCCAAACTCGCTATCTAGATCGACCTGCACCGTACCATCGACGAGCGTGGCCTTGCCGCGATAGGTCAAATCCGCTTGTGGCGACTCGATGCAAGTGTGGCGAAGATCGTGGCCGTCCCGAACCGGATGAGCGATGCGGAAGTTTTTGGAGCCGCTAACATCAAGATTGTTATCAACATCGAGCGATCCCTGAACAAGCATACCGCCGCCGCAATCAATTCCATTGATTGTTACAATCGAATCGCTTCCAGCGTAGCCGCTGACATATAGCTGGTCCGTTATTTCGGTCTGGGTTGATTTGACCTTAACTTTCGCATCAGCATTGCAATAAAGTCGAGTTTCGCCCGTTCCGCCAGTCAAATTGCCAAGATGCAAATTTCCATTCCCAGCATTGAACATTCGGCCATTTCCTGCGGCGTCAACGTCTATAACCAGCCTGTTAGTGTTGCCATTATTTTGATCCAAGATATTGATCTCACCGCCTTCTGATCCAACATCACCGAGGACTAGCGTATCTTCAATTCTTGCAGTACCATTGACCCGCAACTTATAGCCGCCTAAAGTAGTCCCGATGCCGACGTTGCCACCCGAATCAATACGCACCCGCTCCGTAACAACGCTACTAGAACCACTGGCCCAATTAGAGTTAGTGTTGAATGTTATCTGCCCAGTAGGGTATTGCCAAATTTGAGTAGCCCCTGTGGTACTATTTACTCCAAGGGATTGCCACTGAGAGCTGCCTTTTCTATAACCGTTGCCATTATATGTTATAGCATAAGAACCACCCGTGTTAATAACTCCGTAAATGTCATTAGAACCTCCTTGACCAAGTGTCAACCAAGTAGTGTTGGTAGTCCAAGCATCGGATGGTCTATCAACGACCAATGTTTCTGCAACATTGACACTGCCCGTAAACTCAGCATTGCCGCTAGTGTTAAGAGTAAAGATACGCGAACCAGAGTCAACGAACTGTAAGTTACCGGCACTATTCGTTGTGAGATCATCAGGCGACTCATATATAGACCAACCACTACCACCACCCCAAGTTATGCCTTCGTTTGGACCGGCATCATTAAACGTAAATGAATTCACTCCGGTGATGTTATTATTGTTCATGTTTAGACTTCGTGTGAAATCTATCTCCGCAGCCGCAAATGTGGCGTAAGCAGTAGCCGCACTCGCAGACCTGAAATTATGAACATCGGCGTCGTAGTAAGCATCGTTGGCTAATGAGGCATGTGACTCTCCATATAACTCAATATTAGCACCGCCCGAGTTGCCACCCTGCAAAACTACATTACCACTCGCGTTTCCACTTTTTACCAGAGGTGTGAGAACGGCCGTCGTAATTTTCCCAACTCCTACAACGTGAAGCTTATCTGATGGCGTCGAAGTACCAATGCCGACCCGACCAGAGTTGTAGTAAATATCAGACCCCGTTTGCGTCCACAGTCCAGCGACAGAATCAATCCATTGCGTACCAGTTCCGGTCGAACTTAGAACTTGGCCCGATGTGCCAACGCCGTTCGACGCGTCAAGAGTAGAGTTATTGAGATCGAGCGAGGTTGTGACGTCGAGCGTCTTGAACTCGGCGTTTCCTTGACCCGTGATGAATGCGTTTGCGGCACCCGAACTGACGTTGCCAAAATAAAGATTTGCCGGAAGAGTAGTTGTGTTGCAGTCGATCCATATTGATTCAATTGGCGAGCCTGTCCATTTTTGCCCGACGTCGCCGAATGCTGAATCGGAAGCATTGATTTGGATTCGACCGCCAGCCCATGAACTGACACCATTGCTGTCAATTTGTGTTCGCGAGAATCCGGTTCCAATGTCAACGGTTCCAGCTACCAAATCACCGCGAACAGTTACGTCATTGAATTCGGCATCGCCTGTCTCGGCGTCGATTTTGTAACCCGAAACACCAGTCACGAAGTTCTTTGACTGGCCGAGGTTCTTGTCAATGTACTCTTCGATGCCCGTCAAACCAGTCGAGTTTTCATCCCGCCAAACAGTAGCCAAAAGCACGTCAGTTGACGCAAATGTTATAGACTGCCCCGTTCCGCTATTATTGAAAACCTCATAGCCGCCAGAGGATGATTCTCTAATTGGCACAACATTCTGATGAGTGAATGTGAGAGGACTAAATCTAGTATTGGCTGCTGTATCTGTCCACATCAGGAAGACATCGCCAACTGTGCCAGACAGCGATGGACTAGCTGTCCCCTCATAAGGAGTTCCAACGTAGTTTTCTGTGATGCCAGTTGTGGTCGTTCCGTTGGGTTTGGTAAATGTTGTTCCAGCGACGAAAACCTCACCATCGTTTGCGGTTGATGCGTTTAGGTAGTTAATTTTGAAACCCAATCCGCTACCGCCCTTGGCTGGCAATGTGATCGGATTAAATCTAGGAGGCCCTAAAACATACCTCTGCAATATATGCCACTGCCTAACGACCTGTAACTCATGTATAACGCCTCTAGCGTCCATGTAGTCGATTGTGTAGGTCTTGGTTAGCTGGAAATCGCCGTAGGAATTGGGTCTACCGCGAATGCCAACCATATATTGGCCACTGCTCACACTTGATACCATTGTCCAACCGGATGGCGTTGCCGATTCAGCCGTAATCGTGAACTCGCCCGAACTCGTTGGAGTCGATGAAACATATGTTGCGGTTGCTCCTTCAACATATAGCCCGACACTCATATCATAATCCGACCAGTCAGTCGGAACGCCGCTTTGACCTACTTCTATTTGAGCTGACAGCGTTTGAGTAGAAACGTCTAGGAAGTTGGTTGCCGGAACAGCCGGAAATGGAGTGGCCTCGGTCAAAGAGCTGAATCTGCGACCGCCATCCATAGCCGCTACCCAAACGTAGTAATTCTGACCCGCCGTTAGATCGGTGATCGTTTTGGTGGTTCCGCTGGTAGAGGTCGTGGCAACCTCGCTGTATAGTTTTGTTGTTGAATTGTAAGTCGGTGGCGAATTTGTGGTTTTGACCCAGATGTGGTAGTTAAAGAAATCGAGGTCGGACAACTTGCCCTCGTCCATCTCGATTTTTAAGCCTTCAACGATTGGCGTAACTTCTGGCTTTGATCCGGTCCCAGGTCCTGTCGGAGTTGACGGAGCCGCCGATTTGCCGATGACATCGTGGTCGTGTTCGACGACCGTCCATTCGCCTTCCTTAACTGGAGTCAAAGATCTAATATCAATATCTATATATCTATTAGCATCGCTGCGACTTTCGCGAACGCCCGTAATTACTAAGGAAGTATTGTTTCTGCCGTTAACAGTAAAATACCTATACTGAGTATCTGTTGATACATTTACATACTTCCAGCGAAGCTGATAGCCAATTACGTTGACATCGGAAGCACCCGTCCACGTCACTAAGACGGTGGGCAATATAGTTCCATCACTTGAATCGATTAGTTGATCAGTCCCGCTGCTAGCCGACATTGCGGTCGGAGCCGATACAGTAAACGGATCTGGAAGAAAAGACGTTGGTGCGGGATCAACTGTAGTTTGATCGGTCGTTGCGTCGAAATCGTATGTATTACTCGCAATCTCGCGAAACTCCATATCCACCAGAAGTTCGCCATTGCCGCCGATCTTCAACTGATGCGACCATACCTGGAATGTAGTTGGAGTGCTGGCAGTTGAACTGTAGTTGTACCTAGCGAAATCCAGCTTGAAATTATCGCCGACCTGAAGCTGCATTGCTTTTGCCGTGAACGTAGCCTTGTGACTGATCTGCTGACGTGCCTTAGCTAAAGCAATTTTGAATAGACGTTGAGCCGAAGCCGGACTGTTAGTAAATAAAAGCTCTAGTTCCCTAGTAGAAACTACCCCATTATCTTCCGCAACAAATGTGGAATTAGTGAAGGAAGGAACGTCGATAACATTGTATGCATCGTCTTTGTTTACTATAACCCCTTTAATAGTGTTTACCGAGACGGTACGGTCGTCTTTGGTTGTGCCGGATATTGGACCAGCAAAATCAGATTCGTCTAAAGTTATTGTAGGAGTTATGTACCGCCCAGAACGAACAAACCATTCGCCGCCAATATATTCGACCAGACCATCAGCGGCTGTACGCATTGACCGCACAACCTCCATTGGATCTTCATCTGAATTGACTATTCCGTTTAGCTCATACCTGCTTTCGGTTCCAGTCGCATTGGCATAAAGAACTCTCCAAATTGCAGTGCCATCGGAAATGTTTGTTTCCCCGCCACTGTATGGTCCTGCTGGCTCTGATGTTCCAGTAGTTCCCGCCGTTGTACAAACCAGGATTGCTCCTTCCGTTATTAGTCTCTGAGTATGAAGAGCAACGTCCTCTGATGCAGACCAATTGTCCCATTTACTATTTACTGTTTCGTCGCTATTATTGGCAGAAGCAATTAGTTCTGTTTCATTGATTTTGCTATGACCAAGTCCGATTCTCCCATAACCGAACTCGCTTTGCAAATAGTCGGCAACGCATAAAGCCCAATTTGAGCTGTATTCCCAGGTCGTGCTATCATCTGGATCATGGGAAGCCTCTCGAGGATCATAAACCTTTCTTCCTTTTACAACTCTCTGGAACTCTGGGATGCCAGTTGGGAAAGCATTTTCATCGCCGTCCCTAAGTAGTAGCCTGATATAGGTGTATGACATTCCACTAAGCTTGTCACTGCTTCCCCAATTGCCCATAGCCGCATCTAGTGTGCTATTGACAGTTTGGCTAGGCCCGCCGTGGTGATCGGCAATCCATAGGCTACCGGAATACCTGGTTCCAGTGGCCGATCTCAATGCACCGTCACTGCTGTATGCCGAAAAGCTAACGATTTCACCATTTACATATAGATCGCCAAGCTCCTCGGTTTCATGATCACAATGCACAAGTGCCATGTGAAGATATCTATTGTCATTCCCTGTTACACCAGAATCAAAATCACTGGTGCCCATATAAACAATGGTTCCACCAACTTTGATTTCGCCGTATATGTATTGTCTGTTTGTTGTAGATCCAAGACTGTTGGCTCCGCGAACTGTTAAAGAGTTCCTGTCATTGCCTTGGCCAAACCTGTTCTTTGGAGCAAGTAGAGCAGAACCGACCATAGTCGCTCCGGCTACTATTACATGTGCAGTTACACTGGCCCAAAGTGGGATAGTTTTAGCTGCCGAAGCTAAAGCGGCTTTAGCAGCCGTCGAGCCAAATGTACTTGTTAAAAATGTTGCTACTGGTCCTGCCATATCTTAAATGCCGATGAGGCTTCTAGTGTTTTAAAAAATAAGTTTCCATTCTCACAAGGGCCAATTGAGGTTATCCCGTCTGAGTTTATAGCTAGTGAAAAGTGAAGCATTCCCTTGCCCCAATCAAAGACCATTAGATCGCCTATACGGGCTTTTTTTACTTCTATCTGATCTAAGTAAGATATTGAGCTAAGAAAAGCCGATATAGATCCGTATGGCCGTATCAATCGACATGCCTTATAAGGACTGTCTATGCATGTAAATTCTTCGCCCAAGCTTATTCCCCTGGTGTCTTTTAAAAAGTCAATTGCTTGATGACCACAATTATTCGACCAATTAAACATCAAGCTTTTATTCCCCAACGAAACTCCTTCTCAGCCAGGTCGGCAACAAAACGAAGCGATCTATCGGCTGGATCATATTGTCCAGTTCCAGGATATCTTTCTTTCTGATCCTGCTCGGTCCTTCTAGCCGAACATGGCCCAACTCCATAAGCAAAACCTTCTGTCTTAACAGATATAGAAGCAGTCTGACCATTGTCCGAAACCTCCATTACGTCGATAAGTCCTTCAAATATCTTGTAGGGAGTGCCGCTAATAGTCGTTGCATTTGACATAGTGGCAAACCAACAAGTAACTGGCCTATTCTGATATTGCTCGGTCATGGCAAGGCTTATATTTGTCGAAGGCAATCCAGAGAGAGTAAATGTTACCGCCTGTGCAGATCCATCTTGGCTTTCCGCTGGCATCTCTAGGTTTACTAGATTCCCCAAGCCTATATAATTTTCAGAATTATATGATATTGTTCCAGAACCCGTCCATAATCGCAAATCACTATCTCCAGGAGTGGTAGTATAATCGAATTCAAATTTTACAAAGAATGCTGGCTTAACCACCGTAGAAGCCAGGTTTGAACTCATGGTTGACTCTAAGTTCCGAGACATAGTTTTAAGGTTCTATTGCTTTTATTTGAACGCCTACTAGGAGACCGTTAATATCTATTGACCAGCCTACAATCGGTTCAGCAAGCCTCCAGGTAGTGGGTAGAGTGTGGCTGGTGCTGGATGGAAGTGGAGCGTATTTATACAGTTTGTTAGTTACCGAGTTTAGGTCAAACGTAAATGTTTCACTCATTCCCTCCATGTCTAACAAAAACTCTATCCAATCTTCCTTGTCGCTTAGTGAACTTACTGGTGGGAGTTGTCCGGTCCATTGAAACTTTTCCGAGCCGACCCATTCATATACCTGCAAGTCTCCCGAAAAAGGGCTGACAGTAGTAGGAGTGCTTTTAGTCCTAGTTACGTTAAACGAGCTAAACTGCGGTCCCGTATAAAGAGCATTGGATACTGGTATGGTAGGCATTATCTGATTCCCCTTCTTTTATTATCTTGCATTTTATTTACTGCTAAACCCACCGAAGCTGACACTGAAGAGGCAATCATTTGCTGCATTTCTCGCTTGTCCCCGCCATCGATAGAAAAATTGTTTACTACGTTTACGGTTCTGGCTCCCCCACCTGTCCTATGATTAGGAGTTATGGACCCACTGTTAGAAGGAACAAAAAGCTCTGGGCCACGCTCGCCCACTAGGAACGGCCTGTTCGCTGTTACCGGACCTCCGTTGAACGCTGTTTTTAATGGAGTTCCAAGACCCGGGAAAGCACCTGTTAACGCTCCAATAATTGACGTTTTTGCGATCTGCTTTAGTATAGATGCCAGAACTCCTTTGAAGTTTTCTCCTTCTACAATGGCATCAGCAATACCTTCCTTTATGTCGTCAAATGTTTGCTGCATTTGTTTGCCAAACGAAGAAACATTATTATCTAGGTCTTCAGCTTCTTGATTTACTGAAGCAAGTTCAGAAAGAATCCCCGATATTTGTTCAGCAAACTCGGCTGCTTGTTCTTTATTCAAAGCTCCTTTGAATGATTTGCGTGCCTCCTCTAGTTTTTGGTTTAATAATGTCTGCTTATATATTAATGCGTCCCTCAACTGTATGCCTTCAGCGGTGGCCAAGAGATTCTCTAGCTCAACATCATGAATCATTCTAGCTTTAGCTTGCTCAAGATCAAGCTGAAGGCTTTTTTCCCGAGCATTTTTTTGCTGCCAAGCCGTAATTTTTCTTTGAGCCAGGTCAATTTCTGCAAAATACATCGCTCTGTCGTGAGCTAAATCTTTTTCGGCTTGAGACTGTTCTTCGTTAATTTCTTTTATTAAAGAGTTTAGGCTAGATAGGGCTTTCTGATTTTCACCGATACTCTTTACAGTGTTATCCATAGCCTCGGGAGAGAAAACCCCAACCCCCTCTTGATTAGCCCGATCTTGAGCCAATTTTGCTTGTTGTTCAAGCAGCCTTAATCTGTGAGTCTCTAACGTGTTTAAGTCTCTTGCCTGTATAGCTTCTTGAAGACTTAGTTCTACATCTAGTTCAGAAAACTTTTTCCTAGCCAATAAAAAGCTTTGTTTTTTTGCATCCGCGTCTGTGGAATCTTGATCAGCCTTGGCTTTCTTCTCTGCGGCATCGGCTTCCTCTACCGAGGTTTTAGCCAAAATCTGACTAGATCTAGACATTTCTTTTAATGCCTGTTTAGCCCTGTTATTTCTTGCATCTAGAGTTGCTTGCCCACCCGTTCCAAGGTCGAACATGCGATAGAAAGTCTCAAATGGGGTCTCATCATACTTAAATGGACCAAGAATCTTTTCTAGCCTGCCTCTAATACTTTTAAGACCATCTATGTCTTTAGTGGCGAGATTACTTAGATTTTCTTGGAATTCTTCTAACGAAACATTTCCTTTAATAAACGGATCTACTATTGAATCAAATATGTCACGGCCTTGCATCATTGTAGTAAGTTCTTCAAACTTACTAGTCACGGAGGCGATTGTTTCCCCCATGAAACCTTCACTAGTTTTGCCCAGCTCTACGTTGAAATTAAAGAGAGCATCTTTAAGCTTAGTCATTCTGGATGACAAGGTGCCTATCTGCTCTGTGGCCGCACCAGCGAATTCAGTATTACCTATGTCTGTAAGATATCCGACAATGTCTTTAGAGCTGTTTTCGATATCCTTGGTCATGCCTCGGAAAGTTACACGAATAGTCGCTCCCTGGTTTCGGGCCAAAATACCGAATTCCTTTAAACGCTCAAACTCTCTTGTGTTTGCATCTGCCACGGCTTCGACGAACTGCTTAAGGCTCTTGCCCATTGCCGCAGCTGTATTTGAAAAAGAAATTAATGAATTATTCGATGCATCAAGCCCCATGTTCTTAAGGCGAACAAATCCGGTCGTGAGATCTTGCAAAGATGTCGGCAATACCTTTGCAACCTGTTGAAGTTGAGCGAACGCCCGTTCTCCCTTAAGTGCAGATCCCGTTGCAACCTTCAATTCAACTGACATTCGCTGAAATGCACTTACATCACGGAAGAAAGTTCTGGTTGCAGAACTTGCCAACTGGATAGCCTTATGAACACCAAAAAGCCCAACAGCCATTTTACCCATGTCAGCGGCTATTGATTTTCCTAACCCACGATGCTTTGAGGTTTCTTTCCTGAAATTAAAGAAAGCCTTTTGAGCGGCACTCATAGGCTTTACGGTGCCGTCTGCATTTACAACGACCTCGATATATACTGAGCTGATATCGTTTTTAGCCATGATTATTTTTTCTTAATTTGCCTCCAAAAGTGCCTTGCAAGTATTTAGAGAACGAGTCTACTCGTTCTTGGTTATTAGTTTTTTCCACTTCCTGGCCATTGAGTCGTCGCCACATGTTTACGCATGCCAGATATTCCCCGCGACTCATTGACCAGAAATCGTCAGGCCTTAAACGCAAGGCGACTACAGCAAATGCAAAATCATCTAGCAATGCTTTATCGTAATCGCCCTGCGTCATCGGAGCCCGTATTATTCTTGTTCTTTACTGGAGCCGACCAACCAAGGAACTTGATTAAGCAGGACTCCTGCGGCGTTAAATAGTTCAGGCATGGATTGCACCCCATTGGCAATTTCCTCGGGGGTTAAGTCCTTCTCAACCAGGTTAACGCAAATTAGTTTTGTGATCGCATCTAGGGAATCAAATAGCTCGTTGTTATCCTCTCCGGTTACCGAAGAAATTAACGCCATATCTCCCCCAGAACGACGAAAACGTAAAAGAGCCGCATTGCCAGCATAGACTTCGCGATTCTTTCCGTTGATTTTAACTTTAATAGTTTGCTCTTTCATGGTCGGCTAGGAGTTACTATGGGGTCAATGCGTCGTCACCAACACGCTTGATAGTAGCGGTAGCAGTGATCGCTCCATCTGATGGAAGATCAATGCTAAAACTTTTTACCAATGCATCGAAGGTATGAACATTGCTGGCCGATGGACCGCTAAGAGTAATTACAAACTCTTTTTCGGTAGAACCAACATAATCGCGAAGATACCCTTGACCAGTGTCTTCTGGATCGTAGATCAGTTCGATAGTCATATCATCACTGTCTATGAGTCCATTGACGTATACACGTCGGTTTGAAGAGTGATCCGAAACGTCGATTTCGTCGCTAGAGTCTGAAGGAACCCCGAACGAAACAACATTTGAGATAGTCTCTGCATTAGCATTACTATATAGAGAGTCATCCGATCCATGAGTATTGATCGTGATGGTTGCTCCATTTGCTGCATATTTAGCCATGTTTTTTATTGTTTAGGTTGTTGTTTTTAGAGGAGCCCTTAGCTCCAGGTTATATCTAGGGTTATTGACCCTGAAAAAATTTCATCGTTGTCCGAATAATTTGTGTTGAATGAAGACCACTTTATATAAGCGTCATATGACCCCAATGCAACTCTTTTGTTGCTTAGTCTGGTTCTGAACAACTCGGCTAGTTCATAAACTTTAGTAACAGTCGATGCGTGTACACTCACTTCGATAAGGTCTTCATGCAGAATCCCAGAGTCTGAGTGACAATCTACAGTGTTACTACTAAAAACCGTATATATTGCATACGGATCGTCTGCCGTTATGTTATGAGCTATTTCTGGAAATAGTCTAGTTCCTATTTCATCTGATATAGCAGAGTCGGCTAATATGTAAGATCTTAAATCGGTTATCATTTTGTTTTAGCCTTCTTTCTTTTGTTTAATAAAAACTTAGTTCTTTTTTTAATGGCTTTATTAATAAACGCTCTAATCCTTTGTTCAAGATCTTTAGGTTTTGCCTCTTCTTTTCTTGCCGTCCTAATCCATCCAGTACCTGCTTTGCCTGACTTGGAATACTCAATTGCGTTTATAATATTCGCTGGCCTGTGCAGTTGTGGTTTCCCATTTTTATCTTTTTTTATGAAAAACTTCCTAGATCCTACACCTACGCGAGCCGAGGAAACCCCTCTCTTTCTGCGACTTCTTTTAGTGTTTATAATTAATGCTTTCTTAAGATTTCCGGTGTCTTCCGGAGCGTTTGCGACAACGTTTTTCAGCACTGGCTTCATAGCCTCTTTTGCAGCAGCCTGATATCGTCCAAAGACCCACTTCGGGTCTCCCAACTTAAAAAGCTCCTTTTCAATCTCTATTAAAATCCTTTTAGGAACCTTTACTTCTACTTTCGCCTTAGCCACTAGTTGTTCTCCCTTTCTTTGATGTCCCGCTTGCGGATGCGTATTCCCAGCATCAAATGGTAACTTGCCAAGCATCCCGAACAGATCGACACAACGGCCCCGAGGACCGTCAGAACCTCGCTCACGCTTGTGATCGATGCGAATGATCCAATGAGTCCTAGAACTGCCGAATATACCGATCTGATGAAATGTGTTTCCATGTCATTTAACTTGTGAGCTGCCGAAGTAAAACCCAAGGATGGCGAGCATACCCTGCCGCACCTCGGGCAGAAGAACGAAGCCCTCTAGATGTTTCCAGCCATTGAGGCCAATCCCTAGAAAGCTGAGAATGCCGCCCTTCGCCTTTTCGACCGTCACCGGAATATCGAAGAAGGCCATGACAAACGGCGCGAAAATCATCGAGAATAGGATGCAAATGGCGATAAGCCGACGAATCCAAGCACCGCCAGAGCCGTCGCGTTTGGCTGCCCGATCTGCTGAGTCGTCGGCAAGCTTCTGGCGATTGATCATATTGTCTATCGCCTTTGCCTGTATAGACATTTGAGCCGAGATGAGCTTCATCACAAACCCCGTCACGCCGCCGCCTAGCATTGCTATTAATTCGCTGCTCATTGTTCATGACCTCGATATGACAATTCGCCCCAGACTGTCCCTGTATGTTCTAATCCTGACCTCGCGTTTTGATGAATCACCGTTCGATGAATCACCGTTTGGTGAAGAAAAGCTCACCTCTTTGCTCTTAATTGCTGCACCCTTCAAGGTAGTAGGAGCGACTGGAGGATATGTTTTAATACTAACGATGTTAGTCCAGTCCGATTCGCCG
>Ga0070750_10001240_pt1 | contig 14166 bp, 20 predicted proteins | sample VirMetDEL_Nov_24_FD_77013 | JGI IMG/M metagenome (GOLD analysis project Ga0070750, IMG submission 77013) | Aqueous microbial communities from the Delaware River and Bay under freshwater to marine salinity gradient to study organic matter... | ecosystem: Environmental > Aquatic > Marine >...
AATAATATTTGGTGTTAAACAATCTCTATGGAAGTACAATATAAAAGAATATGTAACGTCAATGAGTAAATTAAAGCAAGAGGAATATTATATTTTAGATGAAATACGATTTTGATTTTGAACATTTGAAGAAAGTGAAAGCAGGATATTTTAAACATTTCTTGCTTGCTAATTATTATAATTTTTTGGCATTACTTGTTTTCATAACTGGTGTTATACACAGTATATTACCATTTATGTTTGCATTCACACCGTATAAACTTGCAAAGAAGATTACTGATGGAACTGAAAAGAATTTTAAGCACGACTGATGATATAGCATTTTCTGCAAATGGAAAAGAAATTACTTATTCTGAATTGCATAGCATACTACCAGAATATTGTTAAAACTTGCAGAAACCGGAATTACTTCTGAAGATAGAGTTCTTATATTAGGTCATAGTGACTATATGTTTGATACTTTTATGTGGTTTGTGGCAGCACTTTATTTAGGTGCTAGTCCTATAAATGCTAGTGATCACCAAAGTCAAATGGAAATAGATTTAAGAATAAAATCATCAAAAGTAAAAGCCACAGTAGATTATAATGGTAATATTAAAATTGTAAATAATAAATCTTTTAAACAACATCCTCAAGAAACTTTTTTCCTTTTTACAAGCAATACTACTATAAAACAAGACGGTCTTCTTAGTACAGAACCATTTTTTATAAATCTTCCAAATGATTATACACAAGGCTTTCCTCATTCTGATACCTTTGATATTTTCTTTTCTAAATTAGGAAAAGTTAAAATTAGCCAGTTGTGTTGTCTTACATGGGAAATTGCTTACACACCTCATAACTTTGCTGCATGTTTATATACAGGTGGTGGATTTCATTGGGTAAAAACAGAAAAAGAATTATTTGCAGCTCAAGAAAAATATAAAACAAATAGTATATCAACTTATCCCATATCAGCTGAAAGAATCTGCGCCGCAGGTAAATTTACTACAAACATCCCTCTTGTAGAATTTTCGGGCGGATCTGTTTCACCTGAATTAGTAGAAAAAACTCGCGATTGCTTTAATCCGGATTATATTGTAAACAGTTTTGGTAGCAGTAGATCTGGTATATGTCTATACAAAATTCTTTCTCGAGATGATGATGCAAAAACAGTAGCTGATTTTGTACATATGGATTTATCAAAAAGCAAATTAAAAGTAGATAACGATGGTCTTCTATGGATACAGAGAAAAAATGGTCCATGGGTTACTGATGGAGATCTCTTTACGGTAAAAGATGGTATTTACAAATTTGTCGGTAGAATACATGATGAACATTTTAAGTTGGGAGGAGGTAAAGTAAGTACCTGTGAGATTGAAGGATATGTAAATGCCTTCTTAAAACCGATTAAAGGGTGCGGCGATCATTGTTATATTTTTCCAATGAATGGCTTAGAAGGAAGATCTAGGCACGGTCTTATTTACAGTGGTGAATATTCTGCCACAAAATTAAAAATTAAATTAGATGAGCTAATTAGTTACAAAAGACCGCAAGCAATATATAGAGTAGAAGATAGATTTTGGACACAAGATATAAAAGTGTCTCGTTCAAGAATATCTGATAAAATTAAAAACAATAAAGATTGTATTATTGAAAAATGCTTGAGATAGAATTACCTAATTATCTTTTCAGTAGAATATACAAAAAATATCTCTCTGTACAAAATGATCTTATACAAAGAGGTAAAACCGAATTTTACTTCTTTGATAAAGATAGTATAAGATGGCTAGAAGATTTTATTAACATAGACTTATTTTATACTGGTAATTTTTTTAAACACAGCTGGTCTTTTTATCCACATGTAGATTTGTATAGTAAGAATATAAAAACAAATTTAGTAATACCTTTAGCGAGAAATTATGAAGAACAAAAACTTATCTTATTTGATCAAGTATATAGTCCAAAATTTGAAGAACCTGGATATTGGTTTGCTGGCAATCACGAACCTGAAATAAAAAGTGGAAAATACTCTACAGTTAATTTTAAAATGTTACACGGCCGGCCATGTGATTTTGACGTGCAAGGATTAACAAATAAGAAAATAGATAAACAATTATATCAACATTTAGATTATGAAGAAGATTTTTATTTTGGGCTTAGTGGTATTGCATGGGACTGGAAACCTGGAAAAGCACTGGCGTTTCCAGCAAATAGAATACACAGCACAGGTAAAATGAATGGTCATGAAAAAATAGGGTTTAGTCTTTGGTTTGAAGGGTCATATGAAGAAATTACTTATAGTAGGTGGTGATAGTTATTCAGATTCCAATTTTGGCATATACAAAAAATTTGCTATTGCGCCATGGCCGGAATGTTTAGCTAAATTAAATAATTTCGATTTGCTGAATACTGCTAGAGGAGGCAGTAGTAACAGACAAATTTTTAATGCCGTGGTTGATGCTATTATGGAAAATCCTGATAGAGAAATCATAGTCGTAGTCGCATGGTCAGAATTATATAGGTTATCTTTCATTGATGATAATGATATTGATACACCAATATTCTTATTTAGTGACAAAGAACATGAATACAGATGTCAACTTAGAGAAGGACTTAAGCGATATTTTACTAGATTAAATCCAGCTAGAGAAGAAATTATTAAACTGATTGCACGCAAATGTAATAGTGCTTCTGAACTTGATAGTAAACTTATTCGTCAATCCTTTCGAAATATATGGCTTTTAAAAGAATTTTGTAACAATAGAAATATTTCTTTTTATCATTTTCATACATATGATCCATTGACTTACGACTTTAGTCTTTCAGAACAAATGTACGGTAATATAGAAAAAGAGATAAGAGATAATGTATATCTTAAATCTTTAGAAGATGATGAAAATTATATAGGACATGATTATTGTTTATATTACGATATTGAAGAAAACGATTTTTTTATTGAAAATGGTGATGTAGTTAATTTACATGCTAATCAATTAGGTCATAAATACATTGCAAATAAAATAGATAATTTTATGAAACACGGACAAAAACCTGAACCAAACGTTAAGGAAAAAGGCGAACTATATAGGATTATGAAAAGTGCAAATTGAAACAGTAAATAATTATTTTGAGAATAGTTGGAAACCTAATTACGATAAATTCAAATATTCGGGTTGGGCTCTCATTGATAAAATTGATAAAGATAAAACAATACTTGATGTAGGTTGTGGCTACAATTTGTTTAAAGAACATTTTGGTAATAACCTATATGGTATTGATCCAGCAAATGATGAAGCTGATGAACGTGTAAGCATTGAAGATTTCAATAGCGCTGGAAATCAGTGGGATGTTATCCTATGTCTTGGTAGTCTTAACTTTGGTGATGAGACAATAGTCAAGCCACAAGTAAAAAAAGTATGTACATTACTTAAGAAAGGTGGTATAATATACTGGAGACAAAATCCTGGTTTAGGGGATCATCCATGGAAAGGAGTTGAAGAAATACAGTTCTTTCCATGGAGTATAGATATTAATTATGAATGGGCGACTGAATTTAGTTGCCAAGTACAACAATGCATGATGGATACAGGAGATCGAATTTATGCTGAATGGATTAAGCACTAGTGCCGGCATTCTAACGCTGGCCGTATATGGCTTATTTGCTTTTGTCATGACCTACATTTATTCACGTGGTTATGATAAAAATAAAGAAAGCTTTCTCGTAGCTCGTAGAGAGCTCAATACATTTCAAGGAAGTCTCAGTGTTTCTGCTGCATGGTTATGGGCACCAGGACTTTTCATTTCTGCACAACAGGCATATGTGAATGGACTAGAAGGACTCTTTTGGTTTTGTCTAGGCAACTTCCTTACGCTTGGCGCCTTTGCATGGTTTGCAAGGCGAATACGTGAATGGGCACCAGACGGTTTTACATTCTCTGGTTATCTTAGAGAAAGATTCTCTGGTAGAGTACAATCTCTCTTTGTAGTAGAAATGATGCTACTAGCAATCTGCGCATTTGCTATTAACTTACTTGCAGGATCAAAAACAGTTGAAGTATTGACAGGATTGAATTATCAATTAGTCACTGTACTTATGGCACTCATTGCTATTCTATACTCGTTTAGAACTGGACTGAAAGCCACTGTCATTACAGAAATGATTAAGATCATTATTGTCTGGACAGGTGCAGTTGTTCTTGTACCATGGGTAATTATGAATGCTGGTGGTTGGGATACCGTAATGGCTGGTCTTGCCGGTCGCGGTGGTGGTGAAGTCTCATTTAGTTGGGGTGTCTTCGCCGGTTTCGGTGCAGCTGCTTTTCTTGGTCATATGGGTGGACCATGGGGTGATAACTCATTCTATCAAAGAGCATTTGCAATTAAGAAAGAGTCAATCATTCCATCATTTGTTTCTGCATCATTTATCTTTATTGTGATTCCAATCATGATGGGATTACTTGGATTTGTAGCAGCAGGTTCTGGACTACAGATTGAAAATGTTGGTGTAACGAATGCAATTACGATTGGCACGTTCTTACCACCAGCTGCAAGTATCTTCTTTATGTTTATGGTATTTGCAGGTTTAGTATCAATTCTTGATTCTCAATTTGCGTCTGTTGCAAACATGACTGGACATGATATTCATAATCAATTTAAAATTGGTGAAGAAATTACATATGCTCGATATGGTATGATTGCACTTGCCATTATTGGTGTTGCAGTTGCAAATATTCCAGGTATGCAACTTGTGTATCTATTCTTATTCTTTGCAGTATTAAGAGCATCAGTATGGTTACCTTCTATGATTTCATTACTGAAACCAAATTGGATTACTGAGCGTGGTATGTTTTGGGGTATCTTAATTCCAGCATCTATTGGTGAAGTACTCTTTGTTATGGGTAAACTAGGATATAGTGATACTGCATTTGCTGGAACTTTGATTGCAGTATTTGGTTCACCTCTACTTACATTGGTAATTAGTCAACATGAAATTGTTAATAATAACAGGACCGCAAGGATCGGGTAACCACCTCTTTGCAAAAATCTTTTCTCGTCATCCAGCTGTAAAAGGCTGGGTGATGAATGAATATTGGGAAGGTCATCATACCGAACCTTTCTCTGAATACTGGCATAATCCAGAATTATTAAAAGACTATGAATGGAAGCATGATTATTACGTGACTTCGATATCGTGTCCATACTATAGAGATAAGAAACCACATACACCAAAATATCAAGAATTTCTTGATGCTGTACCTATTGAAAAAGAAATTGCAATCATAGGTAGAGATCCTACAATACTACATCATCAGCAAGTAAGAGTAAGAGGTGAGGATACTTTAGACTTAGAATCTTTAGATCTATTACCTAATCCACATTTTATATCTACCGAACTCTTATTTTTATATCGTGACAGATATATGAAATATCTGTCACGTTTATTTGATTTTCCAATTACTGATAACACAGATGATATTAATGACAGTAATAGAAAATATATCAGTGCTGTAGAAGCGCAATGGTTAGATGCTAAAATAAGGAGAGTAAGTCTTGTTGAAAGTTGATAAACAATACAATATTCAAAAAATAAAAGGTGAAATCTTTCTGTTACTTGCTGAACATGAGCTCGTAAGCAATCAACTCTTGTTGCAATCTGTTGATGGTGATGACTGGTATAATATTAAAGCGCCTTATAAAATAAGAGAAGATTTACGTGATTGGCATTTCTCTACACCAAACACTCGTGTCGATTGGGAAATTACTCGTTTTATAAGAGAGAATAACATTTGGCGAACACGACTTATGTTACTTCCACCGAAACAATGCTATTCATGGCATAAGGATTATGGCGAAAGAATGCACCTTTCAGTCATAACAAACTCAGATTGTTTTTTTGTAGAAGATAAGCAACTAGTAAATATACCTGCTGACGGCCATCCATACATTGTTGATGTCAACAATTACCACACTGCACTAAATTGTAGTCAAGAAGATAGATATCACTTAGTCGGAATTATGAGGGAACCACAGTAATATCTTTTACTCTGTGAGGTTGCTCTAAAACCCAATCTATAATTGATATACAATATTCAATTGACATTTTAGGTTTATTAATATGCTCTACTCGAGGTGAATCAAAGTAACCAAATCTTAAGATTGTTGTGTTAACACCCTGATAAAATAGTTGTTCATTTGCTTTATCAAGAGCAAACTTTTCTACTGCATATTTGTGAGGTTGATGCTTAGTTTCATCAGGAGCATTTGAACCAATATTAATTATCCTTTTATTGAGTTCAGCTGCCTTGTAAAGTAATTCAACTTGATTGTCATGCTTACAGTTAATAAACACATCACAATCTTCAAGATTATCTACGGTATCATAAAGAGCATATAAAGCTTTACCTAAACCTCTTCTTGTACCTGTAATAAAAAAGTGCATTTTTTTTACCTTTTAGTGCATTTTTTTGTGTACATTGCCGAAAAAATAGTGTATAATATATCTATAAAATGAAAAGAGGAGCTAATTATGATTTCAGTTAAACGTTTCAAAGAGCAGGTTGTTAACAACCAAGAGTCTCTCGATCGTATGTTGCGTGTTCTTCCACATATGATTCAGCAAGAGGTTGAGCTCAATCTTCCAAAGTCACCTAAGATCATCAAAGATCTTCAAAAGCGTCTCGATATCTGTAGAGAAATCTACGCTATCAGAAGACTACAGGGAGATTGCTAATGCCTATCATCGCTGGAATTATTTTTATGGTTGTCGTTGCTGTATTACCTATATTGTTGGTATGGTAATGGCACACGATTCAGAAGTTATTCAAACAAAAGGTCATCCATGGATTGGTGTCAGATGGCCAGTTACTGGAAGTCGAGGAGACAAATATCATGTCGAAATGGTCAACTACGGATTTGAATGTGATTGCATTGCATATCGGAAGTGCAAGCATATCAAAGAGGTCGAGAAAAAAATCACTTCTCAATGCACTTTTTAGTTTACTTTCGTGGAAAAATAGTGTATAATATATCTATAAAATGAAAAAGGAGCTTATATAATGGCACATATGGTAGAAACAATGGCATACAGCGGTGCGGTACCTTGGCATGGATTGGGTGTTCCAGTCTCAAATGATCTTACACCAGCTCAAATGCAACAAAAAGCAGGTCTAGACTGGAGAGTTCGTGAATACGAATCATTTATTGAATTAGACTTTGGTAAGAAAGTTCCAACAGGTCTCAAGTCTCTTGTACGTGAGTCTGACGGTCGTGTACTTACAAACGTTGGTGAAAACTGGAAACCAGTTCAGAATGACGAAGCATTTGAATTCTTTAGTGAGTATGTAATGGCAGGTGATATGGAAATGCACACTGCTGGTTCTCTCAAAGACGGTCAAATGGTATGGGCATTGGCAAAAGTCAAGGACTCATTCGAGATCCTCGGTGGAGATCGTGTCGATTCATACTTGTTGTTCTCAAATCCACATCAGTATGGTAAGTCAATCGACATTCGCTTTACACCAATTCGTGTAGTATGTAACAACACACTGACATTCTCACTTGGGTCAAAGTCTGAGCGTTCTGTTAAAGTTGGTCATCGTGTAGAGTTCGATGCAAACGCTGTGAAAGAACAACTCGGTATTGCTACCATAAAAATGGAACAGTACAGCGAAGTTGCAAAGTTCTTGGCTGGCAAGCGGTTTACTCAAGACTCATACATTGAGTATCTGAATTCAGTCTTCCCACGTACAGCAGACAAGCGTGTACAGGGTAAAGGACTATCAGTGGAAACACTTTCACGTAATGCTAAACTTGCGCATGATGTTCTCGAAACTCAGCCAGGCGCAGAGTATGGCGAAGGCTCATGGTGGCAGGCATTCAACTCTGTCACGTTCATTACTGATCACGTACAAGGTCGTAATGCAGACAACCGTCTTTATTCTTCATGGTTTGGCGGTAACCAAGTTCGGAAGAGTCAAGCACTCTCTAAAGCAATTGAATATGCGGAGGCGGCGTAAAATGAATGTAGTAAAATCAAATATCAAAGTTGTTGGTAATCTTACTGAAATACCATCTGGTCTTAGTTATTCTGAAATGAAAAGTAGATATAATAATAACTACTGGCGGGTGCCCTGGAAGGAAATGCACAAGATCTCTCGCATTCCAAATAAAATGTCCCAAAGGATGTTTGCTGAATATGTCCATGATACTCTAAACAGTGGACCGTATCTTATGAAAATTTTTCAAGATGATCAACAAAAATGGTCTAGACGCGGTAGTGTAGAAGAGTTGCGACATTGGGCTTACACCATGGCTATGCGTGTAGGTGCTACGATAAATAGACGTAATGGTAAAACCAATAAAAAATACACATTTGAAATGGAAAAAATATAAATGTCAGTAGAACGTAGTATCGAAAGAGATGTCAAGGCCATGTCAATGGGCCTTGACACAGTAGTCTCTCAAATTGAAATGTTGTCTGGTAATGTAAAGCTTCGAAAAGCTGAGCGCAAACGTCTCAGTCGACTTGAGGCCATTCGTAAACAGATGGTTGAAAATCCAGATGAATGTAAAAAATTGGTGAAACGATATAAGGAAATGTAATGAAACAACATAGCATCGATCAAACCGCCGCATGGGCTAAAAGCTGGGGTGTGAAAGGGTTTGAACACCTATATCCTGAGAACCGTGAGAAGCAACGTATGTATGCAGTGCGCCAGTGGAACGAAAGGAATAGAGATAACAATGAAAAAACCAATAATTCTGGACGACGTTCTACCTGAAAAAATCTATGAAGAAATGAGTAGAGTCATGATCTCTGAGGAAGGTCCAAACTTTCCATGGTGGTGGCATCACGGTCATACTTCAAATCCAGATGCTGAGATTAAAGATTCTACATCTGTTGATGATAAGACTCGAGATAATCTTATGCTATGTCATCTTTTCTACAGGCCGAGAGAAGAACCAGCACCTTTCTTCGGTTTAGTTGGTCAAGTTATTCCTGAAATAGAAAAGAAACTTGAGAAAAAAACCATTGATGTATTTCGCGTAAAGGGAAATTTGACTCTCCCATCTACATTGCCGCCAGACACATATAATATCCCGCACCGTGATCAAGAAAAAGGTTGGGTATCGATACTTTATTATATAAATGATGCTGACGGCGATACTATCTTCTTTGATGATAATAAAGAAATATATGCTACAGTTTCGCCGAAAGCAAATAGAGCGGCGATATTTGACTCAAACATTTACCATTGCACTATGAATAATCAAACTTCTGATAGAAGAATGGTTATAAATTACATTTTGAGGTGGTGGTAAACTTAACAAAACTTTAACATAACAAGGACGTTCCCGATAATACATAATTATGAGGACGGTTGAGAGTCCTCTTTTTTTAATTTAACATAGGGAAAAGAAATGAAAAAAATCATTTTCGCCACTGCTCTTGCACTAGTGGCCTCAAATGCACATGCAAGAGATACAATCACTTCTGTTGGTTCATCAACAGTTTATCCATTCACAACTATCGCTGCAGAAAGATTTGCACAATCAACTGGTAACAGAATTATCGTTGAATCCACTGGCACAGGTGGAGGTATGAAGTTATTCTGTAATGGTATCGGTATCGAACATCCAGATCTGACAGGTGCCTCACGTCCGATGAAAGAAAAAGAGGCAAAACTTTGTGCAAAGAATAACGTAACATTCGAAGAAGTTGTTATTGGATTTGACGGTATTACTGTTTCAAATTCATTGCAATCAGAGAAGACATCTTTTACGAAAGAACAACTGTTTAAGGCAGTAACAGATGAAAACTACAAGAAGTGGTCAGACATTGATCCTTCACTACCAAATAAAGAAATCGCAATCATGGTACCACCACCAACTTCTGGTACACGTGATGCATTCGTAGAACTTGTAATGCACTCTGCTTGTAAAGCAATGGGTATGTCAAAGAAAGAATATAAGGCACAATGTTCGAACTTCCGTGAGGATGGTCAGGTAATTGTAATGGGTGAGAATGATAATCTATTAGTTGAAAAACTGGTAGCAGATGAGGATTTGTATGGAGTCTTCGGTTTTTCTTTCCTAGATCAAAATAGAGATAAAGTACAAGGTTCAGCAATCAATGGTGTAAAACCTACAATTGAAACCATTGCAAATGGATCCTATAAGGTTTCTCGTGCATTGTATGTCTATTATAAAAACGAACATATGGGAGTAATTCCAGGTTTGGCTGAATTTAAGGAGTACTATGAAAAAATGGCAATGGATCCTGATTCACCACTCACTTCAGCAGGTCTTATTTCTATACCATAAACCTACACCCCAGAGAAAAAGAGCACTTTTGTGCTCTTTTTTTGTTTACATTCCTGTATAAATAGTGTATAGTTGTTACATAATAAACAACATAAGGAAAAAGATATGTTACGTTTTTCGACATACGATATGATACAGGAGATGGCGGCTGTGAACATAGCGGATTTAGATGTAAACTTTTTGAATAGAGCTCAAAGAGTAACGTCATTCAATCTTAAGACAGGCGATTTCGAATCTCTTAAGTACAAAGCTGAAATACAACATTTGTTTCATAGAGCATTCTTTCCTAAGTTTGATTTGAATGATACTATGAAAGGACAACCTAACATACGAAAATTAAATGCAGCAATTGCCAAATTGAAAAAAGAAAGCTTTGTTAACTATAATCGACTTCACTTTTACAATCTAAAAGGGGTAGGCCCGGGAGAGGCAACTCTCTACTTTCTTTTAGATGATGCACATCTTGGTGGCGGTGGATCTGCTGGTGTCGATCTTGTTTGTGCAGGTCAAAAGTACGAAGTCAAAGCTTGTCTTGTATCAAAAGATGGTAGATCACTGAGTGGATTTAAACTTGGTGGTACTGCACCTGTCGGATCACTTGTTACAGAATTAGTAAAGTACAAGAAAGAACTTGGATTTACTACGGCAGGTAAAGGTGAGAATGAAGTTAACACTTCTCAAATGGCTGCAATTAAGAAAGCATATCCTCGCGAATATGCAAAGATTGAAGCTGATTATGGTAGAATTGCAGGTAAGTACTTCGGTAATATTCCTGTGATCTTTATCAACAACAACTCAGGTAACAAGGTAGATCCTGAAGATAGTGCAGAAAAAACAAGACAGTTAACTGGTGCTGCAGGTGGTGTAGTAGCAATTAAGAAAGTAACTGCACGAGACATTAAGATGCAAGTTGCAACACAAGGTACACTGAAACCGATGGTAGCTATATAATGAACTTTTCAGATTACATAACTGAACAGAAGAATACACACATGACTCATATAGAAGATAAAGTTCTATATGGCGGAGTAAAAGGAACAAGAGACGCAATCATGGCATTGCGTTCTCTTCGAGATGCACTAGGAGGTGTACATGATGGAAACGTTAGTGTTAAATGGGACGGTGCTCCTGCTGTGTTTGCTGGGATTGATCCTAGTGATAAGCGATTCTTCGTGGCGAAGAAAGGGATCTTTAACAAATCTCCCAAAATATACAAGAGTGATGCTGACATTGATGCTGATACTAGTGGCGATCTCGCTGCCAAGCTTAAACTTGCTTTACGATACCTTCCTGAATTAGGAATTAAAGGAGTAATACAAGGTGATTTTCTGTTTGGTCCGGGCGACGTTAAAAAAAGTAAAATCAAAGGTAAAGACTATATTACCTTCCACCCCAATACAATCGTATATGCAATACCTGCAGGCACGGAAATGGCCAAGCAAGTATTATCGACAAAAATCGGAATTGTATGGCACACGGAATATAAAGGCTCGTCATTTGAATCTATGAAAGCTTCATATGGTGTTGACGTAAGTAGATTTAAGTCTAAGAATGTGTGGTCTCAGGATGCGATGTTGAGAGACATGACACAATATACTATGTCAAAGAAAGACACGGAGGAGGTCAATGCATATCTCAGCGAGGCAGGTAAAATCTTCAATCAAATCAGTGGTAGCACACTTAGGCAGCTTGAAAATAATCGAGAGCTTGCACAAACTATTGAAACGTTTAATAACACTTATGTGCGACGTGGCGAAGTGGTTAAAGATGTCAATGCACATGTTAATAATCTTATACGTTTCATACGTAACAAATATAATAAACTGCGTGCGCAACGCACTACGGAAAGAGGGAAAGCAGCACAACAAAAAAAATTAGATGAAGTGCTTTCTTTCTTCTCACCGCAGAATAAAAAATCTTTAAGAGCAATGTTTCAATTACAAAGATTAATTATTCTAGCGAAAATGAAACTTATAAATATACTTAATAAATTAAATAAAGTACAAACGTTTTTAAAGACAAGAAAAGGATATCGAACAACAGGCCAAGAAGGCTATGTAGCAATCGATAAACTTGGTGGTGATGCAGTGAAAATTGTGGACCGAATGGAATTCTCATTCGCAAACTTTTCACCGACTATATTAAAGGGATGGGATAAACCAGGGAGAAACTAATGGCTGAAAAGCTATTGAGGTTTAAAGACCTATACATGGCAGAGTATCGTCCAGGTGAGGACGAACTTACCAATTACAGAGCAAAGCGTCGTAAGAACGGTGCAATGCACGAAAATACCGATGAAGCTCTCGACATTCGTCAAAGACTTCAAAAATCAAGACTCTTCAGAAGGTATAAATCCAAAATCAAGCTGGGCCGTGAGCGTGCAAAGCGTCGTATGGCAAAGCCTGATGTCCTACGCAAACGTGCCAATAAAGCAGCGCGCACTCTCATCCTCAAAAAAATTACTAAAGGAATTTCTAAAGACGAGTTATCATTTGCTCGTAGACAGGAAATTGAAAAGCGCCTTGAGAAACCAGCAGTAAAGAAAAGAATTGCTATGCTGGCAAAGCGCATGTATAAAGATGTACGTAAAAAAGAGGTTGAGCGTAGAAAAGGATGATTAACTCTTTCAGTAAATTCTTAGTTGAAGAAGAAAAGCTGCTTTATTTTACATTTGGTAGAATGAATCCGCCGACGATTGGTCATGAGAAACTGTTAGATAAACTTGCAGCAAATGCTCGTTCATCATTTCCATATAGAGTTTACTTATCTCAATCACAAGATAATAAAAAGAATCCATTACAGTATGCAGAGAAGGTGAAGATTGCAAGAAAGATGTTTCCACGTCATGCACGTGCAATCATGTTAAATAAGAAAGTCAAAACAATATTTGATGCTCTGACATCAATCTATAATGAAGGCTATTCAAATATTGTAATGGTAGCTGGATCCGATCGTGTAAACGAATTTGATATTCTTATTAAGAGATATAATGGTAAAAAAGGTAAACATGGATTCTACAACTTTAGAAAAATTAATGTCATCAGTGCAGGCCAGAGAGATCCGGATGCAGAGGGATCGGAAGGTGCGAGTGCTACAAAGCAGCGTGAGGCGGCGAAAGCAAACGACTTTACAGGCTTCGCGCAGGGTTTACCGAAAAAAGTTAGCAATGCAGATGCAAAACGAATATTTAACTCAGTTCGTAAAGGACTCGGATTAAAAGAAGAAAAAGAATTTAAGAATCATGTTCAATTAAAACCTGTATCTGATATTAGAGAAGCATACGTATCAGGAGACCTCTTTCAAATTGGAGATCAGGTTGTAATAAAAGAAACATCTGTAGTTGCAGAAGTGGTTCAACTTGGAACTAACTACGTATTAGTAGAGGCAAATGGTATGAAGTTCAGGAAATGGCTAGATGATGTTGAACCATTAGATGAAGATTATTACAAAGGTCTTTCGAAATCTACTTCAGCAAAACGTAAAGCACATTTTAAGAAGTATGCAGAAAAACCAGGTGATGGACCAGATAAGCCATCGAATTATAAGCCTGCACCTGGAGATGCTCGTGCTAAGACAAAGCCAAGTAAGCATACACTTAAGTTTCGTAGAATGTACGGTGAACAGAATGCTGATATGGCAAAGAAGAGAATTGAAAGAGAAAAAGCCGCCGATAAAATTAAACATGATCGCATGATGGATAGAGCTCGTATGAGAGATACAATTAAAAAGAATAAGGAAACAAAATGATTAAGTTTGCACAATATATCTCAGAGGATGCTTCGAAGGGATTAGCAGCAAAAGCCAAAAAGTCTGGTGTCTCTCTCGGCATTCTTCGAAAAGTTTATAACCGTGGAATGGCTG
>Ga0070750_10001244_pt1 | contig 14149 bp, 15 predicted proteins | sample VirMetDEL_Nov_24_FD_77013 | JGI IMG/M metagenome (GOLD analysis project Ga0070750, IMG submission 77013) | Aqueous microbial communities from the Delaware River and Bay under freshwater to marine salinity gradient to study organic matter... | ecosystem: Environmental > Aquatic > Marine >...
TCCCCATTCTGCCGTAATATCTAAAGTGTTTGATACAGTAGTATCAAAAGTTTCTACATCTTGAAAAACAAAGCCCTCTAAACTCCCCGTATCTCTATTGTATGCAAAGTTGCCATTAGTACACATTGAACCCGTTGCTCCAATAGCTGCTACCGTAAAATCAAGTTCACACTCCCAGCCCATTCCTGTGACTGATTCTAAACTAATTAATCCTGTTGTTGCTAAAACGGTGCTACCTGTTTTTATTCTTATTGTAATTGTATCGTTGTTTTGTGCCGATATAATACCCCCTATTTTTGCGTCATATGAATCTCCAACTACAAAGGCATCTGCTGGAACGCTTAAACTTCCTACTCCTGTTCCTACAACGCTTGTTTCTGTGGTGCTATTTGTTAGTGTTGCACTTTGAACAGTTTGCGCATATAAGCCACTTGTAGAAACACCAAAACTTAAAGCACCAGCACCATCCGTTTTCAAGACGTTTCCACTTACTCCATCTGCCGTAGGAAATGAATAAGCATTATTGAAGCTTATGACATCTGCTGCACTAATTTTAAAGACATCTGCGCCACTATTTTGAAAAGCCAAGTAGACACCGTTTAAATCTACTGTTCTATTGCTTCTAATCGTGCCATCTACAAGATATATATTTTCTCCTGCAATAGCTGCTATTTCTGCGCCTGTGATTTTCTTTGATACATAACCACCTGCGCCATCACTTTCTGCAATAACAAATAAATCGTTATTCGATAAATTAGCACTCTTTGCCGTTAGGTCGCTTATCTTTATTTCTGCCATTTTCTATTTTCTTAATGTACTTCTCTAACTTTCTTATGTTTTCTGCTTTTATTCTGTATTTCTTCATAGTACCCAACCTGTTACGTCTGTGTCTTGATTCGGATAAACGTCTGGCGATTGATTTGAGTAATACTCTGGAAAGAGGTTGCTATTATTTACTACATAATCCACAAATCGCTCTTTGTAGTTCATAGCTAATTGCCTTTGTTTCTCCATTAAAAAATCTACTTCGTCTTTGCTTACTGATTCACTATTTTCTGCTCCGTGTTTATATACTCCTTTATTAGCTATTGTATAAGCAGCGTGAGGGTAATACTCCACCATAGCAAAATGAATTAAACAGGGCTTAATATAATCCGTTAGAAGCGTTAAATATGGGTCTGCTAATGTATCTGCTACAATGTCTGCTTGAATCTTCTCTAAAAGCCTTGTTCCTGTCATTGCTTGAATATGTATATCTTGGGCAATAGATACATACTGAATAAATTTATCTGTATCTACTCCGCCGTTTACAGAAGTAAATCGTACTAAATCCTCTCGTCTTATTAATAATGCTTTAGCCATATCTTATCCTTTGTAGTTTGGGTGGTGTCCGTTATCTGGCATATCCTTTGGAGCTATCTTTGAATCCCTGTTTCCAGATGGATTTGGTTTGTAGCTTTGTGGAATATTTGGTACTTCTTGTGAACTACTTAATGCCTTATCTTCGTAGTATGTTCCATCTTTTTTCTTCTTTAAGCGATAGAGTTGTTCACTCCAATAATGTCCACAATTAACTCCGCCCTTAAATCGGAACAAACTATAATTTTGTCCTTTATGCCCTAACTTATTATTGACGCCTTGAAATGAAGCCATATCAATATCTTCTTTTCTGTATACTACTCCACTATTAGTTCTTTGCATCATTCTAACGCAAAAGTCTCTACTGTTGCCAGATTTATATTTCTGTGCATATCTGTATCTTACTTTATAGATTGATTTGTCTAAATAGCTTTGTCTACTTGGAAAGCTTTTTATAACATCTGCGAACTTCTGTAAGGTGCTTTTATTCTTTGATTCTGTTTGTTCTATCCAAGCATCTAAATCCGTGTTTTCGTCATCGTATTCTCTCTCTTCTATTAACTCCCAAACATCACTCATCTCCTCGCCTTCTAAATTCTTAAGTATTTCATTACCCTCTGAATCGCTAAAGTCTTTGTTTAATTCTAAACCTGTCTCCTCTTCCTTTTGTTCCTCATCTTCTACACCCTCTAAATCAGTAAATTCTAAAGGCTTTAAAGTTTTAAAATATAGGTTTAATGTAATATCATTAAACGCAAGTATTTCGTCAAAGGCATCTGTAAGCATTTCTCTATAAGGTCTAATTACCATATTTTCAAACAAAATAAACGAATCTCTCAACTCATCAGCATTTGAACTAAAGCCATTTTGTGACGCTATACCAAATAAAAGAGGTGATGTTATTTGATGCCCTAACATTATCTTTCTTAAACAGGTTTCTGTCAAAGTATTGTAAAGGTCTGGAGCATCATTTACAGGCATAGAATCAACCGTTGTCTTACTATCTTGATTGTTATTGAAACTAATTATAACTTTCTCTCCTGTCGTGCCGGTTAATTGGTTTAATACCTTTGATTTAATTAACTGCTGCTGCTCCTCACTTGGCGAACCATTGTTAAAATTGATTACTGCTCGTGAACTGAATCCATTATTGACCTCATTAATTAGGTATTCAGATATTGACTCCTCTAAAGTGCAGTATGGTGTTGCTCCAACATAATCTGGTAAAGCGTAGTACTTTAATCCTACACTATATGGCTTAACCATATACAACTCTAAATCGTCATTTGAGCAACCAAAGGCACTAATTCTTTTTGGTGGATATTTCTTTATATCAGACCAGTCATCTGAATAATAGTAACCCTCGATTTTTCCCTCTTCATTGCACTTTTCGGCTCGTAAAAGTTGCACAGGTATATGATGTACCTCTGCTATTTTCTTTCTATCCTTTGTATAAATGACTTGCATAGCGCATTGACCTAACATTTTTAAGTCAGTACATAAATGCCTTACAGATTGTTTGCTAAATAGCGACATCATAGCAGCGTACTCAGACGGCTTTTTAGATGCGTTGGTAGCACTTAACCCCTTTCCGTAAATTAAACGGCTTACGTTGTTTATAATGGCGTTATTCGTGGTACTATTAGTATAACAATCTATCAAGAAAGAATAATAGTCATTACTTTGTCCAAATTCCACCCAATCTTCTCTTTTAGCTTCCTTGATAACTGGTTGCTCATAAGCTGCCAGTTCTAATATGTGAATGTCTTTACTCATAAATTATAAATTCATTGTTTGATGCCCTACTGGTGAACTCTCCGTTGTTTACAGAATAAGTTGCTACAGGTTGGTTAGTGCAAAAGATTCTATCCTTGTGTACTATATCTGTTCCGTTTTTTATTACAAGGTCATAGAAGTGATTTTGCTTAATATCAAAGATAGCACTAATTGTATCATAATAATCTCCATTCGTGTTTGCGTCTATTGTTACCTGTACCTCTGTATTCGTTTGGTCATCAGTAATGAATAAACCGTCATACGTTTGGCTTCTTGGTATGAAACTAAATGTTTGTTGTGTTGCTATCTCTTGTAATATAATCATCTCTATTATAATAACTAAAATAGCGTTTTTTTGTTTCTCTTTTGAAATGTAAGGACATAAAAAAAGGGAGCGCTAACTCCCTTGTCTTTGTTTGTGTTCGTTGTTATTTTAAATTGTTTGATTGGTCTTTATACCATATCATTGTTTTTCTTTCCGCATCGTAATCAAAACCATTTTCGATTTTAACAATAGCCATGTATCTATCTTGAACATTTACACCGCATTGTTGCATAACAAAAGAAACTTCGTTTTCGGTTAATTCTTTTTCATTTAAAAATTCAACCAATTCACACAATGAATTCATAAATCTTTTTGATGTGTATACGTTTCTTTTGTTGTTTAGGTTTTTACGGATGTGATTCACACTAATTCCGTTCTTTGTTTCGATGTTTTCAATGTTTTCAATTGTTGTCATAACTGTTTTTTTAAGTATTAATTAATTTGTTAATACAAATATAAAACCTTTTTTTGTTTATACAAATTATTTTGCAACTTTTTTTAATTTTTTTTTAAAGCAATAAAAAAGGCACTCCGAAAAGTGCCTCTTGTTATGAAAGGAATATAAGAAAGAATCTTAGTTAGATACTATAGTCGCATCATCAGTTCCATTGTTAAAGACTGCATCAAGACCTGTCGTTGGGTCTTCTTCTTTGTTACAATCAATGAATAGTGGTGGTAACTCCTCTTCAGCAGTAAAGGTCAATTGGTAGCCGTTGAAATCACCTAAGGCAGCTCCTGTCCCAATAGTACCAGCACTTACGTCGCATCCTTGAGCAAATCCAAGTAAGAAAAATTGGTCTGTCATTGACCTTGCTACAATTCTTGGTCTGCCATAAGAAAGTAGCTTCACTTGCTTATGTGTTACAACGTCTTGACGCTTCAAATTAACAACCAATTCTTGAGTAAAGAATGTTGTACCATTATCTCTCGAAGCGTTAATAGTTGTGTTTAAGGCATTAGCCGTTGATTTTAATTCGTATTTGTAAATATTCAAAGCAGTTGCAGTATCTACAGGTATCCAAGTGTCCAGTTGGTCTTCTTGGTCTGTTGTAGTATCAAAAACTGCTGAATCTTCGTTTAAATCGTCAAAGTTGATTATATAGATTGCCTTTAATCCGCTTACCGAATCCTTGCACTCCTCTACTCTGCCGTGACTTATTTCGCAAGACATATTTTAAAGTTTTTAATGTTTATAATAAAGAGGGTTTTTACACCCTCTCGTTAATTTATCTTCTATTAGTTAGCAGCGTTTGTGATTCCGTAAGTTACGATATCGTCAACGATTGCGTACTGCGCTCCACAAGCCATTCTCATAATTACTCGGCAATTATTTGAACCATCAAGGTCGCTCATATCTAAAAGCTTAACTTCTTGTAGGTCTGAATTTAGAGAGCATCCAAAGAACAAGTTTGACTTCTGTGCTGCAATAGCAGTTCCGTCAGCCAAGCCATTTGCTACAAAGATTTTAACTCCGTCAAAAGCTAAATCTTGTCCCATACCATACCAAAGTGTTCCTTTATTGTCAACACCATTAGCACCAGCGTTATTAGCAATAGAACCAAATCCACCCAAAGCACGAACATAAGCACGAGCCATATCTTGTGAAAGATAGATGAATAAATCCTCACGACCATAAACGCTTGTAGGAATTGCATCTACAATTTTTCCAAGCTCGTCTATAATTGTAGTCGCAGATGCTGCTACTCCAGCGATTTCTTGTGCTGCTGGTAGACCAGCATCTAAAGCTACTTGAGTAACGATTCCATCGTACTCTCCACTTGTTGATGAATCTCCTCTCCAGAAATTAACTTCATTTCTTGCAGCTACTTTGTCTGCTACATATCCGATTAAGTAATCTTCAAAAGATTTAGGTAATACATCAAAAGATGAATACCCTTGCTCGATTCCTTGCCACGTATTGTGGAAGTCAAGCTTACAAACTTCAAGGTTTACTTGTAGGTCTTTAACCTCAAGTACACGCTCTGTCAATGTAAGAGCATCATCAGTTCTTGTAAAGTCGCAAGATGCGTCAGAAAGAACGTCAGTTAATGCCATTTTTTGCATTACTTGTTTGAATTTAATGTTAGGTAGAATCTCTACTCCACCCTTTTCGATAGTTGGTGCGCTCAAAAGAGCAGCAGCCACGTACTTCCCAGCAAATTCTCCTGCATAGGTTGTAGTTATTGATGTGATTGAACCACTTGTTGCCATAATAATATAATTTATTTATTTAATTTTTCAAATATTGAATCCATTGTAGAACGCTTTCTTTTAGAGCTAAACTTAAATACCTCTTTTTGTTCTACATTCTCTGGATTGTGTGTAATTGGCTTTGTTGCTGCCTCTACTTCTTCCGTTTTTTCGTCAGATAATTCAACAACTTCCTCTTTATTTTCTACTTCGTTAGTAGTTTCCTCAGTTTTGTTTTTAGATAACAATTCAACTTCTGCTTTAAGGTCTTCGTTTTCTTTTTTCAAAGCCTCAATTTCAGTAAAGAATGTTTCTTTAACAATTGATTCAACTGTTTTCTTTACAGGTTTATCATCTGCCATTTCCTCCTCAACAACTTCCTCTTCTTCTTTAACCTCTTCCTCTACCTTTTCTTCTTCTGCCTCTTCTGCTTCTTTAATTTCAGATATGATGCCCTCTTCTTTTACAATTAGCATCATTCCATCTTCAAGTTTGTATTCTCCAACAGGCAAAGCAATTTTCTGCTCATCTTCTGTTACAATAAAAATCTCTGCTTCTGCCTCAAAAGCATCTGCCTCAACAACTGTAACCCCGTCATCTAATTTACGTTGTTCAAGTTTAACTTCCATTCCTAAAAGTTCTCTTACTTTATTCAAAACTGTGTTTGTGTTCATTTTAATTTATTTATAGTTACCTACTATAATAACTAAATATTAATATATCTGTTTCATTTTTGCCCTGTAATGCTTGTTAATTAGCGTTTTGGCAATCTGTACAGTCAGAATACAAACTTGCTGAATTAATATGTAACCCCCCACTATTAATCGTGCTTAAAACCGTATAACATCCATCATAATTTGAATTATGAAACCTTAAATAATATACTGCTCCAATATCTAAAGTGCCTTCGTGAATATGTATGTTTCTTTCTACACTTGAGCTACAATGTTGTATCTTATATTTTGATGCTCCCACCTCTACTTGTTCGCCAGTAATGTTACCTATGCCTTGCGCCCATAAGCCACCATCACAACAATCTTGCGAGTATGTTCCATCTTTGCATAGACAAGCACGTTTACCTCCTAATCTTCCAGTTCTACTTGTTTTCATATTTTAAAAGGTCTTTTAGCGCTTGTATCGTTTTGGCTTTGTGGTCTGCTTCTTTGCTCATCTCATATCGGTCTGCAAAATATCCTTCTATACTGAAGCCTTTAACCTCTCCAGATTTGGCTTTAGCATATAGTTCGTCATCATCTATTTTAGCCGATACCATCCAAGTGCCTACAGGAACATCCATACCATAAAGTGCAGTCTTGTCCTTGTCCGTGTTTTCCACAATCCAACTCTCTACTATAGTGACTCCTTTAACCTTGTCTTTATGCTCAAAGGTTGCATTTTGATGGTTAGACTTTTTAAAGAATAATTCTGAAGCTTGGCGAACTGTGTTTTTAGAAAAGTAAATATAGTACTCTTCATTCTGCTCATTACGTCTATATATGCTCTTATCTGGTATCAAAGCTGCTCCCATAAGAATACGCTTTTCAGCGTCTATCTCTTTGAGTTGTAATTCGTGTTTGTTTAAAGCAACGAAGTTACTTTCTATCGCTGGTTGCTCTACTAATGAAATCGCTTCTATTCCACTACTCTCGTCATTTTCGTCTATAATTAATTCTATTATCTTCATACTATAATAACTAAATTTATATTAAAGTGTTGCATTTTCTACTCTATTTCTATCAAGTGCCTGGCTTGTTGTTACCTCTCCACTAACTACATAAGCCTGTGTTGGTTGTTGTTGTAATTGTGCAAGTTGATTTATTCCACTATCACCGACCACATTAAATTGAGGCGGTGTCGCTTCAATAGAACTTGGTGGAGCATCTACACTATCGCCACCACCACCTTCAAATTGTGTCTTTGCAATAGTTGCTATTTGTGCTGCTCCTGTTGCTGCTGCCAATACTGCACCTGGCAAACCTGCTGGAATACCTAAACCTCCAACGGCTGGATTTATAGCTGCTGAAATTGCACCAGCCGTATTAATTATTGCCTGTGTAATACCTATTGCTTTATTAATTTTAAACGCTCTTTTTTGTGCCTCTTCACTTTCTCCAGCAAAGGCAGTAGTCAAATCACTTATAGCACCTAAAGCGTCATTAGCAAATTTAACTTTTGTTTGCTGAGTATCTAAAGCATCCTTTTTAGTTTTTTCATCTAAAGCCTTTTGGTTTTTATATGCTTCCTCTTGGTATTTAAGATTAATATTATTCTCCTCATTTAATCTTGCTATCTCTATTTCATTCAATGCATCTGCATTACCTTTAGCTGCCTCTTGTAGTGCAAAGTATTTATCTTGAACTGCTAATAATTCTCTCTCTTGGTCTGATAATGTATTTTGATAGTTCTGTTCAGCTAAGTTTTCAATAGTTTGTAAGAAGTCATTATTTAGCTTTTCAATATTTGCTAATCTTTTCTTCTCTCTATCCTCATCAATTTTAGCATATTTATCTCTTATCTTTTGTTCTGCTTCGCCCTCTTGCTCTGCATATAATTCTAATAATCTAATACGTTCTTTACTCGTTATCTTCGTGTTTTTCTCCGTATCTTCTTTTATACGTCTAAACTTATCTCTATTTATTTCTAAATCCTTTTCAATTCCATCTTCCAAAAGTGAGTTTTCTAAGTCCTCAATTTTACGTGCTATATTCTCACGTTCTTTAGCGTAATCTTTATAGCTTTTAGCCTTTTCTTTGTTGTTGGTTTTAACATTAACAAGTAACTGATTTTCTTGGTCTTTTATCGTTTCATTAAGTTCTAATAATTCCTTTTTAATCTTATCTAATTCACCTGTAGCCTCTCCTGTTACTTTAGCGTATGTTTCAAACAGTTCTATAGTTGCCATCATAGCCTTAGATTCTTGCTTTTGAATTGCTATTGAGTCAGCTATCTTCTGTTGCCTTAAAGCAAAGCTACTTTTACCCTCTGCTTCAAGCATAGCTATCTCTCTATCAAACTGCCTTTGCCTTGCTTCAAACCTTGCCTTTTGCGCTTCATTCTCCTCCTCTATTCTTTTCATATTGGCTTGATACCTCTCCTCTTTAGCTTTCTCCTCTTCGCTCTCAATTATGCCTAAAGCCTGTAATCCTTTTTTAACTAAATCTATAGCTACAATTAACGGTAGTAATGGTATCATCAATAATTTTACACCAGCACCAGCACTTTTAAATTTATCAGTAACACCACCCAAAGCATTTTTGACCTTATCAAAATTGGCAACCAGTAAACCAATACCAACAATAATAGCTCCAATTCCTGTGGATATTAATGCTATTCTAAATAGTTTTAAAGCACCAGATGTTGTTCCGACTACTGCTGAATACGCACCTGTGGCTAATGTTAAAGCCTTTGTTTTAGCACTCTTTAAAGTAAGCATTAAGGCACTTTCCTTTTCTAATGCCGTAGCCACTTGGTTAACGCTATTCATTAAGGTTTGTGCAGCCGTTAATTTAACAAGTGTTTCCCTAAACTTTTCGCTCTCTACACCACTCAAAGCCATAGCACTTTGGATGCCACCATATACGGCAATCCCTGTACTCATTCCTTGCATAGCACCCTCTAAATTCCTTTGGTCATCTGCAAGTCTTTTCGTTTCGTTTTGAATATCTATATATCTATCTCGGAGTTGCGCTGCTTTTTGTAATGCTTCCTTGCCAACGGGTGTTTCTCTTCCAGCACTTAATGCTATAGATTGATAAGTCTGTATTTGCTTATTAATATCTCTAACATTCAAAGGAGTTTCTTTGACTATTTTATTAATGTCAGCTAATTGCTTTTCGTAAGAATCGCCACTTTTTAAAACGGCATCATATTGCTTCTTAGTGCTTCCTATCGCCTTATTATAATCTTTTTGGTCTTTAGTAGCCTCCTTCGTGTTACTATTGATTTTAATATTAATAGTCTTATTTTCAGCCATTGTCTTGTGCTTTTAATTTCTTTAACATTTGTTCACGTTTCTTCTGCTTATATATCGCCTTAACTCCTGTTTCATAACTATATAATCCCTTTGCTATTTGTACATTCTCTGATGCTTCGTAAAAATCATCTATTGCCAATAAGTCTATAATATGTTTTAACATTATGGTTGTTGTTGTATGTATATTTGGTTAGTAGTTTGTGAGCCATTAGAATACGTATAAGTAACCGTTAAAGTGATTAGCTCAATAGTACCCTCTTCAGTTCTTACTCTATCACTATCTTCCGTGTTTATGTAGTCTAAATCATCTTCCGTTTTTAATACCGTTGTAGCGTTTGGATTTTCTGGAATACAAACCTCTATTCTTTGCTCAGTATATATTGTACTTGGTGTTATTGTTACTCCTGGAGCAGTAGTTGTTATGTCCGCTTGTACGGCTTGTTTAGGGAACAATATAGCTATGTCTAAACATTGCGCATCTTCACTTGGTTTTAATGGGTCTACTAATGCCAACTGTTCTGGGAGTAATGGTCTAAAATCATTTATCAATACAAAGTCTACATTTCCATTGTTCAAGTTAGACTTCATTGATTCTATAATGTATCTTTTGTCACGAATAATTACACGGTCATTTAAACGAAGATTAGTAAGTAGGCTTACAGGTAGATTCGTTTTTACGGTAGTTCTTCTGTTCTTTAGATTAAACAAATTCAGCAAATATCCACTATAGTATGTTTTAAAAAGTGTATTTTGTTCTGCTATATTCGTAAGCGTACTTATATCAGCATTAAAATTAAGTGTAAAGTTTTGACTTAATACATTTACATCTTGTCCAAAAGGAACATAATCTGTTAAGATGCCTCCAAAAGTACCGCCATTAAACCTGTAATCTTGTGCCAGTTGTTCATATTGATAAATTATCATAGGATTAGGAACATACTTGTTTCCATCTTGATTTATTGTTTCGCCTATTTGTAGATTCGTGCCTTGAAATCTTTGCATCATCATATTCTCAAAAGGCAACTCTACTTTAAAAATACCGCCATCATAATCAAAAGTATTCTTTGTGTTTCCATAACCACGACCTGTAAGATTTTTAAATATCGTGTTTGTAGCACTTTCACTTTCTTGATAATTAAATTCTATTGTTTTAAATAATTTAAGCCTATCTACTTTAACGCTTTTAATATCCGTGTATTCCGTTATATCTACAACTGCACCTTTAGCGTACCAATCATCTAACGGCTCAACTTGAAATACATTTTGGGCCGTTCCATAACAAGTTAAATTAAACATCTTTAGAATGCCTGTAAAAAAGTCCGATACTTTCATATCTGGAACATAGTTTAAGATGCTTATTTCGTTTGTTAATATTGCCGTTCCTGTTGCTTCATATTTGTTTTCTACAAAGTTTGAAGTAATACCCGACGTGTAAAAAGCATTTTGCCAATATCGTATTTTAAATGCTATTGTTAAAGCCTCCGTTGCTCTTACTCTAAAAGTATATTGTTTATTTAACGTAGACTCGTTAGCATCTAATGCTATTTGCCAAGCTCCTCCTCCTTGAAATTCTATTGTTTGAACTACTTGATTATTCAAAAGAACGTCAATAATATAAGGGATTGAAATATCACTTACACTTGTAACACTTAAATATACTTCGTGATTGTAAAAAGAAACATAATCTACTGAGGTAGCACTTGGAAAGGCAGTAGAGAAAGGTGTGAATTGATAATTTAAAGTATCATTTGCTAAACTAAAAAAGTCAGTATATACTGCCGTTGTGTTATCGTTTCCAGGATTAGTTGAGCCACCTGTTAAATCTATTATTTTTGGATTTGTATAAAATGTAAAATTTTCACTATTCTTACAATATAAATATGCATTTTGAAACCGCTTATCAGTTAAAAATGTTCCATCTAAAGTTACTCCGTATCTACCTTGAATAGCTCCAAATATTGCAGCCAATCTTACGGCTGGAAATAATTCATTATACAATACGCTACCCGTTCCTGTTGGACTTATATCCCTACTGTCCCCTGTATCGTATGTTACATCTCTATTAAATATTAATGGATAACGTACCACATAATTTGTAGTTCCATCTATTATTCTATTTTTTACCTCTAAACCTGTATAATCGTGTGCGTATATGTTAAGAAGCGTTAAATCTTGAAGTTTATCGTCAGCGAACTTAGTTTTTAAACTTGTTATATCTCCGTAAAAAGTAATCTGATACGAATACGCTTGATTGTTTTTTATTTCGCTTTTCTCCAGGCTTATAGTTCCACTTCTAAAAGATGTTAAATCTATTTCTATAAATGCGCTTCTTCTTACGTTATGGTCTATTGTACTACTAACATCATTCTGGTAAAAGTGCTGAAATATAGCATCATTCTTTGGAGTGCTTGGAACGCTAAAGGACTGCGAGAAGTCCGTAAATACTTTGCTAATATCTTGAATGTCTTGTTGTTTACTTGTAACGCTTATTATTTCGTCTTTAAACAAGTCTAATCTTTGACCCTCTATATATACTTGTACCGTTCTCATTAAGTTACTGTATTAATCATATCAAAGGCAAAATCAAAATCAAGTGTATAGTTAATCATTCCGTTGTTTATGCCTTTTTGCTTCTCTAAAGATTTTGTTTTTATTTTAACAGGTGTGTAATCCGTGTTTACCTCATAATCTAATAAATGAACTCTTTCACTTAGCATCAGCTCTTGGATATATTCAGCATATAAATCATTGACCCATCCTGTATTTAGTTTAATAGTTTCAGTACCGTTAATATTAAACTCTTTTATTTGCCCATTATCTTCTGCATTATATGGTAACGTAGCTGGATTGAATTTATATTCATTCGTCTTTACGGCTATGCTTCTTTTTTTAGATTTCATAAACCATATTCTTGACCAGCTACCAAAACGATTTATAAAGTCTACTGCCACAGGGCTATACTTTGGCTCACATCGTGGCTTAAAGTAACCCTCCCAAATAGTAGCACCAAATCCATCTCTATGCTCTACCTTATTTCCATCAGCTAAATAAGGCTCATATACTCTTGCAAAGGTCTTTATTCCATCTGTTGTAAGCGTGTATGATTGTTGCGCTCCTGTTGCTGAATTGGTATATACTATCTTATCTGCTGCCTGGCCAATCATATCAAAGCTACCAGCCATATTATCTGGTCTACTTGATAAAAGGCTTGTATTGTGATGATAAAAATAAGTACCCTCAGACAGTAAGACCGTATCTTGAAAAGGCTTATTTTGTCCATCCATATAATAAGCATAGCCATCCATAAATTCCCCTGTTTCAGTTGTTACAGGTAAATAAGTTCCACCTACAAGCTTCCAAGTTTCTATATGATAATTAACCCTATAATCCGTGTTTATGTCTACATCATAAGTATTGTATATATCTGCCCATTTCGTAAGGTTAAAGTATTCCCTTACATAAGGCGAAATATTATAAAATGTATCTATATTGTTAGACGCTGGTATAAGTTTATCAAGCGTGTATTGTGGGTCTGTTGGTTGGCTTCCTGTATTCCACAAATACAATTCTACTTTACTTCCCTCTTGGCCTGTTTCTGATACCTCTACAATATATGGACTTCGTGCTAAATTCATTTAGATAATTTTTTAAAGTTTTCTTTTGTTATGCTATTAAATAATGTTTCCATATCCTTTACATATTTTTTAGTTACTGCATTAGGTAGTTGCTTATAATATTTCTCAAATGGCTTTGTAAAGAACATACTTGGCTTAATGCCTTTATTCCAGATGCTTCTAATAATAGTTCTTGCCGTTTGCTCATAACTTAAAAACTTTCCTTGCTTATCTCTAAACTGAAAGCCTTTTCTTTTTACCCATTTATTAATGCCCTTTGTTAAGCCTCCACTTTCTCCACTACCTGTTCCAAATTTATAACCACTTAAACTCTCTCCACTCTTTACACCTTTAACCCCTCTATCTTGATACCATCCATAAGGTTTCATTTCAAAAGTAATTTGTACACTATTAGGCGATTCCTTTACATAAGATTTTAAGCTATTTGCTAATGCACCTGTATCTCTTGGTAAGCCTTTTTTCGCTTCCTGTATTACCTTATCTCTAAAGTTATCTAATAGCTTTTGTACCTCTCCTTTTTTCATTAGCAGATAGTCATGTCGTTAGGAATCAATACGTCTACAGTTAGCGTAAAGCCAGCCAATTTATTCTCGAATCTTTCCGTAAAAGGCTCACACGTTGGCGAACCATCTACTTGAAATTTATCGCTATACAAGTCCCCTCTTCTTAGCATCTCATAGCATCTGTTATGTACTGCCATCATAGTATTAAGAATGTAGAGCTCGTTATCATTGCCATCAAACTTATCCGTTGTTTCAGATTTAGATATATCAGTAATATCCATTGCCAGGATACTGATATTATATCTGATTACATTATTCTCAAATGTCGCTTGGTTTACTATAATATGGCATAGCGGAAATATAGTCTGTTTATTTAAATCTACGTCAA
>Ga0070750_10001249_pt1 | contig 14117 bp, 28 predicted proteins | sample VirMetDEL_Nov_24_FD_77013 | JGI IMG/M metagenome (GOLD analysis project Ga0070750, IMG submission 77013) | Aqueous microbial communities from the Delaware River and Bay under freshwater to marine salinity gradient to study organic matter... | ecosystem: Environmental > Aquatic > Marine >...
ACCGTGTCTGTCCGCTGTCAGGGTGGCTGAGTTGATACTCCGCATCCATGACAAGGTGTTCGGTGCCGCTGTTGATGATAGTGATTGATGTCTGCGAGAACACCAGTCCGTTACGCCGAAGCACTGGGCCGGCGTGAGCAAGTTGCTGCTCCGCTGAGACGTAGTCGTACTTCTGGTGGCTGTTGCGTCCGTCCTTGGCTACGCCGCCGACTTCTGCTTGAGCCTTCAGGAGGGCTTCATCCAAGCGGGCGGTTCCATCAGAACGATCCCCCCCGGTCCCCGATCCCACTTGTCCTCCATCGTACAATCCAAAACTTTCTTGAGCCATAGTTCGCACCTCCTAGTTGCGAGTTCAATCCATTCTTGAGACACCTCAACCACCGTAACTCCGTACGGTGCAGTGTTCTCGACAAAAACCATAATCACTTGTTGAATCGGGTTGCCACAGGCTTTGAGTCCTGCGGCGTAGAACGCCATCTGAGCGTCGTAGTGGAACGAAGACAGGCGGTGACGCACCGTGTTCAGGTTCACGTCTGCACTGGTCTTGAGATCCACCAGCAAGCCTTCGCCGTGGGCATCAATCTTGCCTTTGCACAACGCACCTGCTTCGTCTTCGCCCCAGTTCCAGAGAGCCATCTGCTCACGCTTGGGAGCAGCAGCCAACACGTTGCTGGCGTGTGGACATTTGGCGACCGAGTCTGCGATGTACTGGGCAGTGTCAAACTCGTCCTTGGTGATTACCACCTTGTTTGCGTTGACACGCTCAAACTCTGCGATCTCTTCTTTGCCGGCTTTGGTGCGACGGTTGACCGAGGGAGCCACAGCCACATCCATGTCGAATGTATCTGGGGTAAGCACGATGCTGTGGACCGCAGTCCCCAGACGCATGCTGGTGGTGGGTGTGTGCTTTGCGGTGAGTTGGTGCTGGTAGTGCAGCGGCGACTGTGCAATGGCTTTCAGCGTGGAGAAGTTGATGCCAGCATGCTGCCGGTACACCGTTTCCGGTAGGTCGTGCAGCATTCCTGCGGTAAGTTCAGTGGGTGGCGTAGTCGGTTGACTCATGTGGTCCCTTCCATTTGTCCCATGTGAGGAAAGACTGGAGCGAACGCTTCGTTCCAAATCGTCTGTAGTGGTCGTGATAATACAGATACTCCCACCAAGATGTCTTCACTTGCTGGTAAAAATCTTCCTCTCGACTGACAGCATCTGGCAGTGAACCTTGTGCCGTGTACATCAAAGCCAACGCGGCAGCACATTCGTCAGGCTTGCATTCAACATGGTGCTTCTCTGCCAGCGTCAACATTTCCTGCAACGCTTGCTCTGCCGGCTTGCTCAAGACCACCCGTTCGGCTGGCGGTTCTTCACGGGCCAGCCAGTTGAATACAAACCTGTCCCAGTTCTTGTACCGCTTGCGTGGGTTGGCACGAAGCCACCCGTCCATGCGAACCAGTTGCTGGCTGATGTTGATGGTTGGAAACGTGGTGCAGAGATCCATGATCTCATCCGGTGTTGCAGCCCAACCAGTATTCTTATTCCACCGCATATCAAGTCCTCCGTTTTGTTACATTGCAGGGGTGATTGAAATCAAAATTATTGTGCCTGAGCAAGCCATCCCTCAGCCACGGCCCCGTGCCCGAAGGTTGGGCAACAGGGTACAGGTCTATGTCCCCAAGGGGAAGTCAGCCTCGTACCGCAAAGCCATCAAGGCGGCGGTGGAGGAGCAGTGTCCCGGTCTGGTCATTGATGGACTCTGCGGGATGGACATCGAGTTTGCCATGCGGATGACCACCAAGAACAAGAAGGCCATGCATGGCACGCCACACCTGCGGCGACCCGACATCGACAACATGCTGAAGACAACACTGGATGGACTTGTTGACTCAGGCTTGTTGACAGACGATTCAATTGTTGCATCGCTGTTTGCCAAGAAGCGTTGGTGCCGCGAGGGGGAGGCGGCAGCAACTTACATCCTGATCGAGTATGAAAATCCCGAAGGGGAGGAGACCTCCCCTCCGGGCACTCACTAGGAACCGAGCGGGACAACCGCTCAACTCACGTCAGGCGATCACGTCGCGGTCTACTCCAATGGCAGAACGCAGGCGATCATTGACTTCTTCGTCTCTCGCCCAGAAGCAGAGACTGTTGCGACCCATGATATTACTTACCGTCCGCATGGGAAGCCCAAACATTCTCATTGACAACAAATATGCTGCCCCGAAAGCGTTGCCATGGTTGGCATGCGGGTAACACATCAGGTGACTTACCTCGTGCAGCACGGTCGGCAAGTTCACCCTGTCGGGTGCCATCTCGATGAGGCCGGCAAAGCCCTTCGGTCCAATGTTTGAAGCACGGGCGGTTGTAAGTTTGAGGTTCCGTGGCATGGATACGATGATGCTGTAGCCACCGACAAACTTGGACAGTGAGTTCAGCATCTTCTGGATGATCTCGCCAAACTCAACGTGTGACTTCTTGACATCTCTGGGCAACCACATCTTGCGACCCCAAACCTGACGGTCGAAGTCGTTGATCTCCATGTGCTTCCGGGCACCTTGGGTGCGGGCCTTTGGATACCAACTCAGGTGATGTTTGAAGTCTTTGCCAAGTTGGGTTTGTTTCTTGTCGTTGGTGAAGACATACCGTGTGCCTCCTTCGCACACTTCCACCCTGAAGCCATCATTGACTTGCGTCTGTTCCATCTCTTACCCCTAACTTTGAAAATTGATTGATCGGAATGTGGCACACAGGTTCGATGTCGTTGAAGTCCCGTGTGAGTTTGGTGCGACCTCCAACGGTGACGGTCCTCGGTGCCCCAGTCAATCTGGACGAGGTTGTTATGTCAACGTATCTGATATCACCCTTCTTGTCTTCGACGTAGAAGTACGTTCGCCATGCAGTTGTTTCGTACAGTTGCGTTGCCGCGAGAAACTTCTTGAGACTCAAGACGATTGTCTTGTAATCGCCCCACTCCATGTTGCGATACTTGTATTCGCCAAACGAAACGACCAAGCCATCTCGCAGTGCAGCGAAGTCCACGGTGTAAGTCTTGGGCAACTTGACAATCGTGGCACCAGTCTTTTCTTGGATGAAACCGAAGGCCGCACGTTCGCGGCCCCGGTCATCCTCGTTCTCCCACATCGTCATTGGATGTAACCCGAACGCTTGCCAAGTTGGTTCTCAAGCCAAACGTAGGTGGCCCGCAGGTCACGCAGTGCCGGCGTGTACTGGACTGGCCTGCCACGCGACATCGATTCGATCTGGTCTACACGTCGCTTTGCGACTTCCAGTTCTTCTTTCGCAATCTCTTTGCGAACCATGTTGAGCAGCAGTTTGATGCGTACTTTAGTGAGTGAGGGTTTCATTAGATGTTCTCCATAAATCGTGATCGTCGTGCGTCGTAAGGGGTGCCTCGGTGCTTGACCGGCACACCGTCTTGCTCATAGAAGCCGGGAAGTTTCATACGCTCGTACCCCCAGTCCTCGCATTCTTGGTTGATGACGTTGAACGCTTCAGTCCAAGTGGTGCTTTTGACATCGCTATCGCACTGGTGGTAAAAGAAATCACTAACTGCGAACGCCACTTGTGCATTCATGGTTGCAGTCACAGGATCTTGGTGTTCCAGAAGGTCAGTAGGAATCTGCATGTACGGCTTGGACACCTTGGCGGTGGCTGCGACCTGCACCATGCACGCTGCAATACGCGAGGCAATCTTGATCCACAAGGTTTGCGGATCGTGGTAAAGGCGGCTGAGGCTGACCACGCTGGCCCCGTGCCGGAGCCTCGCCATGGTGACGTGTTGGAATTGACTGTCGATGACCGACTGGGCATCGGGCTGTGTGAATTGAGACATTTGGTTCTCCGTGAGTGAAAGCCCCCCGCCAGCAGGAACGTCCAAACTGGCGAGGGGGTGCGAAAGTTGTTGAGTTGTCGCCCGAAGGCAAATGGTGGAGGCCGCTAAGGGGGAGATGCATGCCTCCACCGGAGGGTGGATTTGCAATCTAGCGAGACTAGTTACAGTCCGCAAGTGCTTCTTTGGTTTTTTCCCAATACTGTTGGGTCGCTTCGATACGCCAGTGACCACGCGGACCACCGTTGTGCATGCGGGCTTTCATCTCGTTCCAAGACATGCCGGCAGGCTTGCGGTCTTCGCGGGCGTAACGCTTCATGAAGCCACGCATGGTCAGCACTGCATGCTCCAAGTCATCAACCATGTGGTATGGAAACTTGACACCTGAGTCTCGGTGATAAGCCTCAGATATTTGCAGGGGACCGCGTGACATGAACCGCTTGCGACGTGGGCACCAGTCACCAAGGATTGGTTTGTCGCCCGTGAGTTTCTTGCCCGACTCAACTTGCCAGATGGCACATTCCAAGTCAGTCAATTTGAAATCGGCAACGAGGCCGAATGATAGTAAAAGGGTTGTGAGCATACTAATTCCTCTCTGAAGTACGGCTGAGAATACCGTTTAGGGTAGGGGTGAGCGTTACTGGATTGCGTTCTCAGGGCGAACGAAATCGTCAAACTGATCAAAGTCACTGTGATGTGCATGCACTTCGATGTTGCCTTCGTGATCTTCCAGAAGCAGTGCGGCTTGGCAGTTTAGGGCAAAGACGTGGACAGCAAACTCAGCCTGCATTGTTTTGAGGATTGGCCTGCCGGCACTGTTGGGTATAACCGGCATGTACCGTGATTCCTCCCGTACTCCAAACTCCGGAGTCCAGATGCGAATAGTAACTTTGATCTTCGGGCCGATGTGATCTTCAGGCCATTCGGGATTGTTCATTTGGATGCCTTTCGTCTGCGGGCCATTGGCTTTTCGGGACCAAATCGGTCGATGTAACAAGTGTTGAGGAACGAGTCGATGCACTCTTCCAACTGAAAGATTGCCTCGTCGTTGTCGTAGAAGGCCATGCTGTTCCGGGCACAGAGGATGGCCGCATCACGCAGTTCGACGCACTGCCATGAGTCTTCGCCCATGAATTTCTCAACCGCTTTCATGCGGCACTCCAAGCCTTCGGTGTCGAGGTCTTCTTCATCGAATCGCTCTGCGTCATCGAACGGAAAGGGTGCCGACACCAAGTTGCAGGCACCGTTGTTGAACAGGTCGTAGTAGATGTTCTGGACTTCACGCCAGCAGTCAACCGCGATGTGTTCAGCCGACCCGGAGCCGGGGACTTCGGCACTGAGCCGATCTTGACGGGCTTGCATCTTGGGGCTGCCTTCGTGACGATCATTGTTCCAGTAAGTTTTGAGAGTAGACATTTGAGATTCCTTTGTGAGTTGAAGTTAGTAGATAGACCAGAGTCGGTCAGTCGCCCCCCCGCAGGGGGGCTGGTGTCTGACTGTGGATCAGGATGACTTGGTGGTAGCACCGAACCAACTGGCTGGCTTCGGCACGATCTGATGGGCGAGCGACCGAATGTCGGTGAGACTTGCCAAGCGGTAGCCTCGCCAAGCACCTGAAGCAGGTTCAAGGGCTTGGTTGCACTCGATGCTTTCAAGACGATAGAAGAAGCAGTCACGAGGATCGCAAGCCATGCCTGACTCTTCTGGGAATTGCACCCACACGCCTTGGTTCTTTGGGCCACACACCGTCTTCACGACTGTGCCCTCCACGCCCTCACGCACGCCATCGGCATTGAGTTCAAAGCCTTTGTGCGTTGGGCAGTAAGTGTCCCTATTCCCACTTGCCGCAAGCCCTCGGCTGCGGGCGATCACAGTTTGACCGGGAAAGAAGTTTCTTAGCCGTGCCTTGTTCCACTTGGCTCGCATCTTTTTGTCGATGGCACGGGCTTTCATGTCGATGTCGGCTTCTTCTCTGCGGTGCAGTGCCATGCGTTCAATCTCGATCTGACGCTTACGTTTGCTCAGTTCAAGCAGCGACTGTTGCATGTCTCGGATTTCCGCGTAGTTATGCACTTCGTTCTTGGATGGGTTGAGAAGTCGTTTGGTGCTGTGGATCAGTGTCCACTTGGTGTAGTCACTCATGGTGAATCTCCTGTGAGTTAGGGTGAGTAGATAAGCAGCAGGGCTGCCCAGTCCGCCCCCTCCGTGGAGGGGACAGGTGGGGAGTCGTGCGGAGGTCAGCCGACGAGGACGGCCTCCTTCTTCTTGGGCAGGTGAGCCTTGCAGGTTTCGTTCCAGACCTTGCCCTTCAGGTCATTGCCGGTGCCCAGCAGGCGGGAGAAGGTGCGGTTGGTGGAGTCCTCAGACTCGCCGCGTACGGTGCGGTGGTGGTCAGCCCACTCGGTCACAGCGTTGAAGGCGGCCCATGCGGAACGCTCCATGCCGTTGGCCGTGCGGCCCTGAGCGAGCGACATCCACTGGCTGATGGTGTCCATCGCCATCGACGCAGACTTCTTCTCGCCCTTGGTCTTGGGATCGACGATGACCTTGCCGATGTGACGGTTGTAAAGGTTGGTGAGGAACAACTCCAAGTCGCCTTGGGACAACTCGACGTTGGCAAGTGCCTCAGCCTTCACAGCGAAGACGTTGTGGTTGTTCATGGTCCCTGCGAAGAAGTCAGCCGCATCGGCAGCAGCACGCTGATCGATGGTGGCGGTGTGACGCAGGCTTGCAACCTTGCCGGTTGCCATCGCAGCATCGTGAGTGTTCTTGCAGACAACCCGAATGTTGGTGTCGCAAAGTTTGAGGCCCATCGATCCGTCGTGTGACGTGGTGAACATGGCGTACTGGGCCAGTTCATCGACTGCCCCGCGTGCCTCGATTGCAGTGCGACCAAGGTCAACCAGCATGGCGATGAGCCGTCCGCCACGCATGGTCAGGGCTGACTCGACAAACTTGGACTTGCCACATGCCTGCTCGACGAACGCAGCAAACTCGCTGTTCTGGAACGGCTTGTAGGTTGGGCTGACATAGCCCAGCACGGAGTCGGTGTCCTTGCGAACGACGGCGTTGTGACCGCACTCGACAATCTTGCCATCGGCAGTCTTGCGAAGCAGGGTTTGCGACTCGACTTCCCAATCCATCACACGCTTGAATGCATCGTGTGCGGTGGTGTGTTCAGGGAGGACAGTGCCAAGGCCGTGCCATGCGGCAGTCTTGGCAAAGACGGCGTTATCAGTAGAGGTGATTTCGTGAGACATGGTGAGATTCCTAAAGGTTGGGGGCCAACGTGGCCCAGTTGATAAGTGAGTAATGTAGCAAGTCTGACTAGCAGTGCAAGCCAATACCCCCAGAATAATTTGGGGGTGATGGGATGCAGTGTTCAGTCCATGGGCTTCACCTCGGAACGCGAGGTGCTGGTCAGCCCAGTGTTGATGATCAGTTGACCGTCAGAGTCTTGGTCAACTGACCAGTATGGCCCCCGCCCAAACTTTTCCATCAACTCGCCTACTGCGATCATGAAGGATGCCATGGTGGGGGGAGTTGGTGTGGTGTCTTTGGTTTGCATTGTGAATCTCCTGTGAGATGAGGTGAGTTGATAAGCCAGAGTCGGCAAATGGATGCCCCGCAGGGCACCCGATTGAGGACTGTGGATCACATCCAAGACGGGCGAAAGTCACACTCGCCATACGGGTTCGCAAGATCGAAGTCAGCGAGTTCATCCTGCTTGGCTTTTGACTTCAAGATCAGAAGTTGCAAGGGGTACGGATTAGCGTTTTGCTGCTTTCGGTATGTGCGAACCATGCTTCCGGCTTCTTTCACTTCGAGCATCAGATGGATGTATTCGGCAAAGTGATCTGGAGCGTCCCCCGCGATGCCTTCTTTGCCTTCGGTGAAGACGTGCCGCCATGTTCCGCTGTCACCTTTGACCCAGCATTCAGCACCCGGAAATGTTGAAGACAGGCCAGCGGCAAGAATGTGAAGATCCGAGGTGGTGCAAAGCGTCTCGCGTTTGCCTTCATGGTTGATGAATTTGATTTTGTAGTTCATGGGATTAGTGGGAGTCATTTGGATTCTCCGTTGCGAGTGATGGCCCGTTCGATGACGGGGATGAGGGTCATTGGAAGGATGCAGCCGAGAGCGATGCCACCCACCATGGGCAGGATCGCAGGGTCGGTGACAGCACCGAGAACGTCAGAGACAAGGTTGCCGATGGCACCGCCGATGATGGCACCGAGGCCGGGGCGAGCGTACTTGCCAATCTTCTCGGCAAGCCATCCATCGAGTTCAAGGCCAAGGTAGGCACCGGCGATCAGAACGCCATTGTCAACAAGGCCGTAGAGCGTGCCTTCAGGAAGGCAGTTGGTGATGCAGTCAAACATGAGTTTTCTCCGTGAGTAGTGTGACTAGTTAGTGGGTCAGAGCAGACCAATGGATGCCCCGCAGGGCACCCGATGGAAGGCTGTGATGAGAGGGTTTAGGCGTGGCTGATTTTGACAGCCAGATGACCGCAGATGTCGAGCAGTCGTGCTTGGCATTTGAAGGCGAAAGCCACGTTCATGAATTGGATTTCGAGTTTGCTGTCCTCGTCGATGTCCAAGGTGTCAACTCGGTCAATGCCGTGCCATTGCCTTTCCATTGAGATGTTGGTGATCAGGAGAGTGCCGTCCCATCCGCCGACATTCCGACCGGCATTGCTGATGGTGACCTTCTCGCTGTCGAGGTGCCCCGCGAAGTCGTGTTCTGCTTCATGCTTGATCAGCATGGTGACGGCTTTGACTGCTGCGGCTTCGTCTTTGTCGAATTGGTTCATGGTGAGATTCCTGTGAGTTGGAATGAGGTGAAGTAGACTGCTGCGATGTGCAGCGTTGTCAGAAGAGGTGGTGACCAGTGTCCCGGTCACCACCTGAAGGTTGGTGGTCTTGCTGACACTCCAACCGGCTGTTCTGCTCGGATCTGGATGGCACCAGTGGAGGGGACCACTGAGGTCAGCGAAGTGTTCATCCGACTGGAAGCAGAGAAGGATCGCCTCGGAGCAGCAGACTTGGCTGGTGCCGTGACTCAGAGAGTCGTACAGCCTGCTGGCCCTTGGACTGCCGGCGGTTGCATCGAGCATCCCCTGCGGTCTTCAGTCGGATTCAGTTGTCAAAGAAAGCGTCGCTCAACTGCGATGAGTGGAATATGCCAAACATTCACCAGTGTTGCAAGACATATTTCGACAAAGTTTGGACTTTTCTTCAATTATTTTTGAGAGGTGGCCTGAAGTGCTGCCAAAGCAGGGAGTTATGAAGTTGGACGATGTAGAAGGAATGGCGAGCAATACTGGTATGAGCAGGGAACCGGAGGTCGCTCCGCTGGAATGGGCCGCTGGGAGGCTTGACTGCGGTGGTGGCCTCTCGGTGCCTTCCAACGTGGCTGAGTTGTCACGGTGGCGGTTGGCTCTCAGACAGGCAGTGAGAGATGGGGTGGTGGCTCCAGAGACAGAGCGTGCCCGATGTGCAAGGTCACTGCCGTACTGGGTGGCAGCACATGGATGGACATACCGGCTGCGGGAGGTCGGGGAGGATGGACGGACCAGATCAGTGGGAACCAGTGGTGATAGGTCAGGCGAGGTGGCAGCGACCGGGGGGGCGGGGGGTGGATCGCCGCCGTCGCCCGCGTCGTTAACAGTAACAACCCCCCACTACCCTTTTGCTCTGTATCCCATTCAGGTAACAACACTACAACGGCTAGTCAACGGTATTGACACTGGGGCTGACGTGCTACTGGACAAGTCACGGGACATGGGCTGTTCGTGGCTAGGAGCCGCTCTGATGGCTTGGACGCTTCTCTTTGTCCCAGAGGCTCAGATGATCGTGGTAAGCCGTGTGGAGGATCTGGTGGACCGTAAGGGCGACCCTAGTACCGTCATGTGGAAGATCAGGTATTTGCTGCAACGATGCCCCGAATGGCTGAGTGGTATTGACCCTGCTCGCTTCGGTGAGGGTGGTGACTGCTCACGTCACTTGTCAATCGTGAACCCGATGAACGGTAGTACGATATTCGGGCAAGCATCCACTGGTCACATTGGTCGTGGTGGCAGAACCCGCTTCATCGTCTTTGACGAGTATGCAGCATTTGAGAAAGCGGAATCGGCTTGGCAATCAGCGGCAGATACGACTGCGTGTCGGATTGCGATCTCGACCCCCCTCGGTCCTCAGACCCACTTCTCCAAACTCCGTATGCAAGGGATGGCTTCAGGCTCGCCGGAGGTAATAACCCTTGGTTACTGGGACCACCCTGAAAAGGGCAGGGGCAGGGAGTGGCGTTGCGACCACGATGGATCGGTTACCGGGACTGTGAACCGCTGGTACTGGTGGTCACCATGGTTTGACCGTGAGGTTGAGCGTCGTGCTGACCCTCTGGATGTTGCCCAGAACATTCTGATTGACCACGTTGGCTCTGGACAGACGTTCTTCAACAGGCCGGCACTGGGGCAGCACATGCGGGAGCATGGCTTTGAACCACGTCGCTGCGAATGGAACGAACAGCAGCAACGCTGGGAAGACTACCCAGATGGTCGCTGGCGTGTCTGGGAGGCTGCTGGTAACAAGTCAACACCGCACTACGTCATGTTTGCTGACCCAGCCTATGGGTTAGGCCGTAACAACTCAGCAGTGGCTGTAGTCAATGTAGACACAGCCAAGTTAGCAGCGATGTTTGTTGACCCGCATGTGACACCGTTCGAGTTGGCTGAGATGATGTCGATGGCGGGACGTGGTCCGTTCAGGGGCCGGTATGGTTCTGCTCTGATTGGTTGGGAGAACAACGGACCCGGTGGCAGCATGGGATCAGATTTGTGGAGATTGGAATACCCAATGCTCTACCGCATGCGTGCCCAAGGACAAGACCATGACAAAGAAGGCCACACATTAGGGTGGACATCAACGCGGATGAGTAAGCGACTGATGCTTTCCAACTTCCAGCGGTCACTGTTGCAGGGCGAATTCTTCTGTCCATGCAACAAGACTCTAGAGGAAGCCAGCGAGTATGTGTTGACCAGAGACGGCGGCATTGAGTCACCAGAGGTTGCAGACCAGTCAGCAGGGGCGAGGCTTGCTCACGGTGACCGTGTGATCGCTACCGCAGGTGCAGTCATGCTGATGAATGAGTTTCCAGCGTTCCTTGACGAAGCGAGTGACTTCGCACCGGGAACGTACGGCAGCATGCTTGGGTGGGATACATGATTACGGCAGCAGAAAAGTTGAGGCAAGTTCTGGTACAAGTTGTATCGCGTTATGCGATAGAGTTCGACATGGATCGCTTTACGATCACTGGCGTGCTGGAGGACGTGAAGCAGGACACAGTTTGGGCCAACCTACCGGACGAAGAAGATGTCGAAGAAGAAGAAGAGGAATAAGTCCGGTTGGGACTCACTCCACACACCCGAACGCTTCGACGGCGTAGTTGGCGACATCCACCCAGAAGACTTGATTGGTTACATCACCAAGGACTATTTACCACAGTCGCGTATGCGTAACTGGTATCCCAAGTGGGCTGATGACGAAGTGGTTAGCGAAGCGTGGATTCACTGCACAAAAGCGAAAAAACAAAAAGTTGCGGGGAGGTGGAAAGTAAAACTCTACCTTGTTCTTCGGAAGTCCTGCTGGGTGTCTTACTGGAGACAGCATCACGGCAAGTATGTCCGCAACAAAGAAGGCAAGAAGGTTTACATCACCGATGTTGACATCCTCACCAAATACTGGAGTGACATGCCGGCTGACCTACGGGAGTTGCTGAGACCTTGAAAATTGCACCTTGACGTTAGAGCAAAGGTATGACCCCTTGCTCTATTGCACCCGTCAGTTGTCGCTTCAGGCAGAGGCTTGCTTTCACCATTTCACCGTGAACGACGCGGTCCCTGCTGCAAGTCAAGAGGGCGGATTACTCCGGCGTTGGTTAGGGTCAAATCCAACGACTTAGTTCGTTGACCGTGTTCAATGAGGAGGCCCACCCTCAGCAAGTTGATCTCCGATGGAGTCACGTCGGTAACTTGCGTACCCAGTCACGATGTAGACTAAGCCATGGCCCAGTCACTTAGAACACTCATCAGGGATGAAAACCCAGATGCCCAGTTCCTCACTCCGAGTATACTGGATCAAGCGATTGTCGGTTACGGGGGTAGACCGGGCGAGCCAGTAGTCCCCATTTATTGTCGATCTAGGATTCACCAAATCTTGGAAGACATCGGTGCAATCGACCCCGAAGCAGTTCACTCAATTGTCATAGGTACATCGGGCCGGGGTCCAATCAACATGCCGATTATCGCGGCACCCAAACCGGAGTGGGATGATGACTCTGACTATTGACATACTTGTTCTAATAGAGGGACTAGCGTTGCTGGTATGCGGCGTTTGGTTCGTCGCCAAAATTACTGCTACGCTGGGCCAGTTGACAAACTCGCTTCAGCGTTTGGAGCGAATCGTCGAGAGGCTCGATGAAAGACTAGACAATCACGAAGCACGCCTTATTCAACTTGAATCGAAGAAGTAATGACCTGCCCGGAATGCGAACGCAGACAGAAAGAAGAGAAGAGGTCTCTAGATGACTGCAATAGCAGTCTGGAGGCCATGAAGGTGAAGTGTCACCGATTGACTGTCGCGTTGTCTGTGGTGTCTGCGGTGGCTGGAAAAGAAGCCCTCGATATGGCTTTCAGCCTGTCAGACTCAGTCGCAGCAATCATTGAGTATGAGGGGAGTCCCGCTCCCGACGTTCTGGCTCTGGATGTGAGCGTGGAACAGGAGAGCAGCCTCCTCAGTGGACAGACCATCCCTGAATTTGAGCAGATTGATGATTTTTTCCTTGGAGTAGATGGCAATGAATTCACCCTCGGTGTTCTTAGCCAACCCCAGATAAGCGTCATCGAGGTCTTTGAAAAGGCACAGCCCATCTTGATGTCCGGTGCCGGTTTCTTCGGCTCGTCCAAATCGTTGCATAGCAATCATAGTTTATCTCCTTCTGAAGATCAGATTGTAGTACCTAGTCCTACATCGCTACCACTGCTGGCTTTGCTTGCATGGAAAGGAAGATCCCGTGTCCGCAAGACGTAAACATGAGGCCAGAATGGCTGGTCACCGCAATTATGCGTGTGAGTACCAGCGAGACCACGCCAGTCCCCAAGCCAAGAAGGACAGGGCTGCTCGGAACAAGGCTCGTAGAGATATGGGCTTGAAGAAGGGCGACCCGCGAGAGGTTGATCACGTCAAACCACTGTCCAAAGGCGGCAGTAACCGGCGTTCAAACCTGCGGGTTACGTCACGAACAGCCAACAGGAGGAAGGGTCGTGGGTAAGAAAGACGCTTGCTACCACAAAGTGAAGAGAACCGCCAAGGTTTGGCCCTCCGCTTACGCCTCTGGGCGGCTTGTGCAGTGCCGGAAAGTAGGAGCAGCCAACTATGGCAAGAAAAAAAAGCGAAAGTAGTGACAGTCTGCACCAGTGGTTCAAGCGAAACAAAGGAACCGGCTGGGTTGACTGTAAGACAGGCAAGAAGTGTGGTCGAAGCGGTAAAAAAGACTCAGGACGGCCCTACCCATACTGCCGTCCGACCATGGCTCAATGCAAATCCAAGGGTGCAAAGGCTGCTGCAAGGCGAAAATCTGGCCCCGGTCGCGTAAGAGCGAAGTAAGTTAGGACAACACCATGAAAAACGGCAAGTGCAGAGAGCGATACAACAAGTTGTTCAAGACCAACGGCAAAAAAACGCCAGTGAAGAGGAATATCAGCCGTGACAACAAGAAGAAAGCGTAAAAACGTATCGCTGTCGGTCAAGAAGGGTGAAAAAAGGCCGGCAAGTCAGGGTGCAGGGCTGACTGCAAGGGGAAGAGCCAAGTACAACCGTGCTACAGGCTCAAATTTGAAGGCTCCGCAGCCCGGAGGCGGTAAAAGACGCACCTCATACTGCAAAAGGTCTGCCGGCCAGATGAAAAAGCACGGTATTAACTGTTCCAAGACACCCAAAAAGCGTATTTGTGCTGCCCGCAGGCGTTGGAATTGCAGTGGCAAGACCAAGAGGGCGTAAATGTTTGTTCGACAAACCTACTTAACAGCGTTGTTGGTGCTTTCAGGCTGTAAGACCCAAGGAGGATTTCAACTCCCTTTCGATCTGCCGGCGGCTACACCGCCGAACACGCAGAACGCTCTGATACTGGACAGTCTCAGCCCGTTTCGGTGGGCGGGGGCACTCTGCATGCTGTCGGGGGCACTTCTGTTGTTCATATCACAGGGCAGCAAGGG
>Ga0070750_10001250_pt1 | contig 14114 bp, 8 predicted proteins | sample VirMetDEL_Nov_24_FD_77013 | JGI IMG/M metagenome (GOLD analysis project Ga0070750, IMG submission 77013) | Aqueous microbial communities from the Delaware River and Bay under freshwater to marine salinity gradient to study organic matter... | ecosystem: Environmental > Aquatic > Marine > Coastal...
TAAAAACGATCTTGAACCCTGGCATAAAGTAAATGATAGGTCTCATGCGAGAAACCGTTGCTTATTTAGTATGGATGGTGAAAAACATGACTCAGTGGAATGGGGTATTTACGATTTCGGGAAAGAGAGAACTTTAAAAGAATACGAAGATTACGCAGGTATAAATTTCGGGTTAAGATTAGCGCAAGAATTTACGATTAATAATATTGATTACCCACCTAACCCAATAGTTTATAAAAATACCAGACAATGGGAAAAAGAATGTACTAAAAACTACACAGTTAAAATATTAATTACAGAAGATATAGATAAAAGTGATGACATCTCGTTCTGGTATGTTGGAATTCAGAACAAAAACGGAGACGAATTACAAAGAAGAGATTTTGATAGAGACTTTTTAGATAAAGTAAGAGAGCAAAAAATTGATCAAGAAGATTTTTCTTGTTATACTAATGATGTTCCGTATCAATATGTAATTTGGCCTTTTAGTAAAACTAAAGGCTGGGGGGAAAGAATAGTAAGAGTTATTTAGTATGGATGATTCAATTACATATGTAACAGGTCTATGGGACCTGGATAGGGGGCGCGCGCCTAAAGATTTTAGAAGAGATTTTAAAGAGCATTATTTAACTCAATTCAAAGAACTGCTAAAACTTGATATAAATTTGGTAGTTTACTGTAATGAAGAAGTAGAAAAATTTGTATGGGAACATAGACAAGATCATAATACAGTAGTTATACGAAGAAAAGCTGGATACTTCAAGCATAATTTCGACTTCTATAAACAAGTACAAGAAATAAGAACTAATATAGATTGGAGAGCTCAAGCTGGGTGGCTGGAAAACAGCCCTCAAGCAAATTTACCTTTATATAATCCAATGGTTTTTTGCAAATTTTTTATGCTTCATGATGTGAGCATAATAAACCCATTTAATACTGAAAACTTTTTTTGGTTAGATGGAGGTCTTAACAGTACTGTTCATTTACAAGGTTATATTAATAAAGAAACTAATATTAAACTTAGTAACATTACAGAAAAACTATTGTTTCTAGCTTTTCCTTACGATGGGAAATACGAGGTACACGGTTTTCCTAAAGAGAAAATGAATGAATATGCTGGGGAAGATACTACTTTCGTATGTAGAGCAGGGTTTTTCGGAGGTAAAGGGGATGCTATTAAGAAACTTAATAACATTTATTACGACCTCTTAAGAGATACATTACCCAACGGCCTTATGGGTACGGAAGAGAGTATTTTTACAATAATGGCTTATACCCATGGTCATTTAATTGATAGAGTAATGATTGAACCTAACGGTTTAATATACAAATTTTTTGAAGATTTAAAAGAGAAAAAAATAAATGTAGTAAAGCCTAAAGTCTATAAAGTAACAAAGAAAAATGTATACGCAGATCTAAATGAATTGAAGATTTATGTATTAACATTTAATTCTCCAGCTCAGCTAAACCTTCTTCTCTCTAATTGGGAAAAAACTGTGCCTGAACTTCTAAAAATTAAAGAGAAAACATTAATTAATAATAGTAACGTAAAAGATTTTGATAAGGAATATTTAGAAATAGCTAAAAAATACGGTTTTTATTATAAATCTTTTAACAATATTGGTATTTGTGGTGGTAGACAATGGGCAGCTGAAGATTTTCAAAAAAGCAATCAGAACTTTACTATCTTTTTTGAAGATGATATGCTTTTCCACGAAGAGAATAGGGTTTGTAGTTGTGGTTTTAGCACTAAGCACGATAACTTTTTAGAAAAAGCTATAAAAATAATTAAATTTGAAGAATTAGATTTTCTTAAGATAAGTTTTACAGAATTTTTTGGTAATAATACCCAACAATGGTCCTATACAAATGTACCTAAACATGTAAAGGAGAAATACTTCGAAGACTTACAGCTTACGTTTCCTAGAGATTATGATAAGCTGCCTCCAATAAATATTAATTATATTAACAATGTTGATGGTTTAAGTTATAGCTGTGGAGAGTATTATTATTGTAACTGGCCGCTTATATTAACTAAAGAAGGTAATAAAAAAGTGTTCATTGATACAAAATGGGCTCACCCATATGAACAAACTTGGATGTCTCATTGTTTTCAGTTACAAAAGAAAAATAAGCTAAAAACTGGCTCGCTTTTACTATCACCTATTAATCATACAAGAAAGTTTTTTTATAAGGCTGAAGTAAGAAGGGAGAATTAGAATAAATATTATTATGGCAGCAGAAAATGAAACATATATCAGTGATTTAGATCAAATAATTGAGATCAAACCCGCTGATTCGTTTATTGTAGAAACAACAGAAGGTACAAAAAGAATCCTGTGGCAGAATATAATTATCGGGCAAGATAATGTAGATTTTTATAATCTTATAACCCAAAATCAGGTTGATGTTTTAGCTCTTTCTTCAAGTGTAACGAGTTTAAGCAGCACTCAAGAGACTTTAGTGAATGATGTTCAAGCTTTATCAGCTGCCGATGTAGTTAGAGATCAATACGGTTTCGCTTATATAGAAATAGAGCCTTACCCTACAAGAAATCTTCTTACTTTAAAAAAATCAGATAATATAACAAGTATAACTTCTAATGGTACTGTAATTACATTTGTGTTAAACGATACTAATATTGATATGACAGAAGCGTCAATCATTGTAACTTTTAACTACGGTACTTCAAGTAACCTGCTAACTGAATCTTATCAAACTTATACACCAGTTGTTTTAGACAGAGGGTCGGGAACGTTTAAAGTCGCTGTTGATACATTCGTACATACAGTTCAAACCTTAAATATTGTAACTGGGGCATCTTTGATTTTAAACAGTCAATCCCAAGCTGTAGCAACCGGGGCCACAGGAATTTATACAGGTAGCTTAACTCTAAGCGGTTTAGGAACATATGATATTGATCCTGATGTAGTTAAAAATGTAAGTACAGCTACCACATCTTTAGACTATGTTGACCCCACCGGTACTTCTATATCAACTACTAGCAATACTTTAACCTTTCAATCAATCGAAGCTTTAGGTACTTCTCAATTTATACAAGGTAATGCTGATACAGCTCAAAATTTTGGAATTAATATTGAATTTAGATACTAATGCAAATTCATAGTTTAACAGCTTTAAAGCCTATGGAAGTGTTATATCGTCATGATGATGATATAAATATACCTAACTACGTAACTAATTTTCTTTACGGTTTAAACTTAGAGAGTAATAACTTATTTAATTTAGCAAAAGATGTATCAATAAATTATTATAACAGCTTTTTACTTTCTGAAAAATTTGATAAACAAGATTTTATTACTTTTTCTACCCCTGTATCAACAAGTTTCCCTAAAAAGTTTTCCACTACTTTACAAACCTTAAGATTGTCTGCATACGGGAGAGGTTTTTGGACGGATTATACCCAAAACTATTCCACGAGCAATGAAAGTTTATCGTGCGGTTCTTCTATATTTGCTAACGGGTCAATTTATAATATAGGTACCTGGAACATTTATGAAATAAATCTTTTAAATGAGAATAGATGTACTATTGGTAAATTAAGAGAAGTACCACCTTATTTAGAGCAAGAAAAACAAGAACTGCAATATGTTGATCTTATTACCGATCAAGGTTTAGATTTTGTGGTTTTTAAAAAAATAAATGAAGGTGAGGAAATACCGGAATTTAATTATGTGTATAATAGAGAAAGTAATACAATAATTTTTTACCGTATCCTCTACCCTATAGATAATCCTAATTCAGCAAGTCTTTTACTCTTAGCTCAATCAGGTGAAAGAATTGTTATAAAATCAGTTGACCTTAATATGGTTTCTGAAAGTGGTTTATTTAATACTGATTCTGTATTTTTAGTTTCCTATAGAGATGCAGATAAGAGAATGAGTGAATTTACAACAAGTCTTAATGAATATAAACAATATTTTTTCCCGACTGTAAATACTAATTTCTCTACAAGTGTTACAGGGTTGAAAAATAACTACTTAATTTCATCAGACGTACTTTACGAAGATAATAAATTTAAAATAAATTTTCAACCATTAAAAAATCAGCTTGACGTTGATTATAATTTTACAAAAAATTCTGATTTTCAAGGACAGGAATTTAATAATAGAGACTACCAAACAATAGTAACTGGAACTAATCAAGAATTAGGTTTACCTGATCTTACTCTTACTTACTACACATATAACGCTCCCCTTCAGTTTAAAAAAGGTGCTTTAACGTATTTTCATTTTCCTTTAAGCGCAACTCCATTTGTTAAGCTCAACATCAATGACACCAAGCTTGTTGATAACGGGTCATTTGCTGGTAATAACCCTCTTGATTCTGATAAAGTATTTAAAAAGAAAACACCTACAGTAAAAAGAGATAATATTATTGATGAACAAACTGGTTCATATCTTTGTACTTGGCTTTATATTTCTTCTTTTGATTCTAGACCGATTTGGCTTGATAGATATTACAATCCTAATTTTACTAACGTAAAAGATGCTTTTATTAATTACGCTTTTATTAATACTGTTGAAAGTCTTAACAAGGCAGAAAATTTAAGTTATTTTGATAAAGTAAGTGACTTGGTTTTTGAACCTAACGCAACTTATAGCTATTATAGAATTTCTGAAAAAGATCTTGAAAGAGCTAACTCTACTATAAAAGAAAAATCTGTAACAAGTAGTTATATTACTACATTTGATAACGAATATAATATAACGAGAAGAGAGAGTGAAACAATTCAAATCGGTAATGAAAAGGGTACAGTTTTTCAAACTGCATCCTCTCAGGGAGATTTAAGTATTTCATTTAATACTAAAGCAGATTCCTATAAAAACAAAAAAGGGGGTATCATTTTATCTACCTATAACGGGGAAAACGGATTTGTATTATCAAACGTTAAACAATTAAACTCTTTCACGTTTCTTACTTCTGGTGGAGAGATTTATATTTATGATTCAAAGTTTACTTTATTAGAAAGGGCTAAAGTCTATCTCAATAAAGATACATTCGAAACACCAGATAAAATTTTAAGTATAGATTACGATAATATAATAGATGGGTATTATATTACGAGCTGTACTACAACAGGATTGAGCAGTACGGTTTATGGAGATAGAAGCGATGTTACTTTCTATGTTTCAAAACTTAATAGTAATTTTATTACCATTAACACTAAAACCCTTACTGCCTTTACTGGTGATAATAAAGGGGAAGAAGCAGCTCTAGTTTCTTCCTTTGTAGATGATAAATTCTACTACGCTTTAACGACAAATATTAACGTTCTTAATATTAATTCAGAAGATCAAAATTATTTTATAACAAAATTCCCTATATCAAGTTTTGAAGACCCTCTACAAGATTTATCTTCTTATACTTCTAGTATAAGCGCAGATTTATATCCTTCAAATGTTAACGGTATAAGTGTAACTATAGATAAAGGATATTTTCAAAATTATAATTATACATACAATTTCTGTGTTTCAGGTTATACCCCAGTTTATTTTATTACTGACTATAGTCCTAATTCTCTTATTTTAGATGTTTATAAGAAACCTTGGTATGTTTTTAATAAAATATTATTTCACAGTGTAACGAATATAGGTTCTCTTTCTGGATTTAATATGGTATATGACAGAAAAGAAGACACAGATGGAAACTTGACTTTAAATAGTATTGACGGTATAACTACAGATAATAATGGTAATATATATTATATCACGAGAAACCCTAATACATACCAGGAAAATTTCTTAGTAAAACTTGACAATAAGAGAGTACCTCAATTTAAAAAGCCAATAACTTTCAATTCGGATAGTTTAAGCGCGTCCCATTATATTGATATAAAATATGAATTAATAAATGGTGTGGTCGAACCTAAAGTTGTTGTAGTTACTGATGATTATATACCAAGCCCTCTTTCAGCAGGTTACCTAAAAACTGCCCAAATATTTAACAATAAAGGAGAGTTAGAGAATTCTTACAATATTACTAATTATACAGATACTATAAATAGATCATCTAAATATCAATCAGCTTTAAGAAGAAGTCTATACAATAACCAAAATATTGTTCAGACTTACAATTTAAATAAAAATCTTTTTAAATTTGATTTATATTTAACAGATACAAATAACGATAAAGAAGTAATAACATTTGATTATGATATTTCTTACCTTACTAATGATGATTTGTTCTTTACTTATACTTTTGATTCGAGAACCGGTTTAATAAAACTGTATATTAATGGAGTACAAGTAAAAACTACTAGTACAGACGGTATAAAATACGAACAATGCGAATTTACCAACAATATATCTATTAATACATTAGATTTTCTCCCTCAGATTCTTTTTAAAGGTTTCTTTAACGGTGGAGATTTACAATTTTCAAGAGTAAGTGCATATAATAAAGTTCTCGATTTATATGATATAAGAAATCTTTATCTTAAAGATTCTAAATTACTTGATATGAACTGGAATGTGCCAGCTGGTAGAAGAAATATTCAAGAAACTATACAACATAACTTTAGTTTTGGTCTACCTCAATATAAAACAAATATTTTTGATTTAATTATTAACGGTACATCGGGTCTTAATGAAGCTCAAAAAACAGCTATAAGTGCGAGAATAAGAGAATATTTAAAAGGTAATATACCACTAAATTCTAATATTAATAAGATTGAAATAAGAAATAATGAATAATTTATTTACAGAACTGTCATCTACAGTTGGTTTTAATACAGTACTTGTTCCTACAAAAGAACAATTGCCTTATACTTTAGATGATGTTAAAATTAGACTTAATGATATTTTATCTACTGAAAATTTTAATTTTTCTCTATCTGCCTTATATACTAATTTTCTAAGTGTAGCTACAAAAAGTTATTTTTATAACTCTCAAATACCTGTAACTAATCCTTTTTTAGAAGCTAGTAACAACACTGTAAATACTCTTTGCGGTACTTTTGTTCCGTATCCAGGTAGTGAGGAAATTTTTAATTATAACGTCAACGGTATTATCCACTCATTATCTGCTTTTAATACAATATATGATACTCATGACTTTTATATAAACGATGAATATCTAACAATAGCTGTAGGTGTTTTAAGTTCAGGAGATCTAAGTTCTGAAAATAATTTTGATAATAAGTATTATTCTAAGTTACTTCTTTTAAATTATAGTCTTTCTAGTTTATATTCCTCAACTAATATTCCATATAGTGCGGGTTTTGGAAATCAAGGAATTAACAACAATATAATCCCAAACCATTCTTTAGTTTATAGCGATATAACAGGAAATAATTTATATTTAACAAAAATTAAAAAACTTAAATTCTTTAATAAAAATTTATACTTGCTTGATTCAGGTAATAATAGTTTTGTTCAAGTTGATACAAGCGATTTTATAATTAATAGAGGTATAACAAGTGATTATAAATTACCGAGAAAAAAATTAGGCTTTCTAATACCCTCAAATTTCTCTCAAACGAATATCGAAGCGTTTGCAATAAATAAAAATTATTTTGTTTTTTACAATTACATAAAAAACGCTTTTACAGTATTTTCCAACAGCTTTAAAAAATTATATGATTATTATGAACCGTCTATTACTTTAAATGGAGTAAATGGTACTGAATCTTTTGCTGATTTTGATTTTTCTCCAGACGGCGATCTTTATGTTCTTACTAAGAAAGGTAAAGTTTATAACTACAGTATAACAAACGAAATTTTAACACTAAAAAATACATTTACTTTAAATAACAAAACTGTATTAAATACTGAAAACTTTAGTCCTTCATTATCTTCCTATTTTGAAGTTTTTACAAATATTCTATTTTCTAAATCAGATGAAAAAATATATTATGTATCTACAGAGCGTAATATATATAAAAAATTTATTTCAAATAATCAGAGTGTCGGTCAGTTTAATACTAATATTTTAAACACAACATATTTTTCGACTTTAAGTGGAGAAATAGATACTCAAAATACTCTTACAACTGCTTTTCCAGATTATCAGAGAAATACATTCTTAAAATACAAAATAAGAGAAATAAATTCTTTAAAAGTTAACGATAAAGAACTTGTATCAGTAGGTTTTACTGATAACTGTACATATATTGATGTTACTTCTGATACATTAATAGAAAACGTAACTCCTCAAATTACTTTTAACGAGGCTTTGACCAGTAGTGGTTTAAATCCTGTTTCAGCTTCAGGTATATCCCTTTTTGTAGATAGCCCGAACTTCATTAATTTAAATAATGATGATTTAAGTAATATAAAAATATATGATTTTGACGATATAAAGGTAAAAAACGAAGAGTTTGTAACAGATTTTTCTATTAATAAATCTCTTAGAAAATTATTATATACAATCTTTAATTTTCAGACTTATCTTGTTTATAAGCCTATAATTTTAATTGATGTTAATAATAATCCTGTTTATAAAAAGCTAGAATATATTTCTACTTACCTCAAAGATCAAAACTATTCAAATTTTGACAATTTTGTTGGTATAAACGAAATTAATAGTACTGCTTTTATAAATAGATGTTTTACTAAAATTTATAACTTAATTGATAGTATTAATAATAATATTACTCCAGATGTAAGAGATATCTTCCCGAGATTTATTGATACTATACAAATTACTAACAACGATGATAATTTTGTTATTCTTTTTGAAGATAGTAAACAGTATATTACAGGTAGTTATAAGACAGAGTATTATCCTTTAAATAAAAATATATGTTTACCTTTACCTTCACCAACACCTACTAAAGCTCCTCAAGCTACAGGGTTAGGAAGCTCGCCGTCCAGCTCTAATACTCCTACACCAACACCTACTGGAGGAACGGTAAGTCCTACACCTACACCTTCCCCTGCTCCTACTGCACCTGCTTCTACAGCTAGTGTTTATAAGACTATTAAGCATGTAGTAGATATTTCTCTTGATAATACAGTAGGTATGCCTTTACCTCAAGAACCTTTCGGTACAAGTAGCTATACAATGTCCGCTCTTTATACATATAATAATACATCTAAAGAAACTTTGATTTCTAAAGTAGATGCAACTTTCGACGCTGTGGGATATGCATTGGATTTGATCGAAGTTAATGGAAATTACTATAAATTAATTGGTAAAAAGTATGGGGATTATACTATGACCTCATATACTTCAGCTACTAATACTGATTATAAAGTTGGGGGAAGAACAGAAAATAAAAATTATTTTGACTCTCCAGCAAGAGTTGTTTGGGAGGGGTTAGTTACTGTAACAGGTATAAGATCCTACGAAAGTATAAACATAGTAACAAATGAAGAAAACGCTGCTAATGTATACTCAACATTTGAAGATGTAACAGGTACATATTACGAGGAATCTGCAGGAGGTGTTGTTGATAACACAATTAGATATAGTATTACTGATACTGAAAATGATAGATTCAGAAGTACATTTAATTATTCTTTTTCAGCTTTTAGAGGGCCGATTCTAAGCCGCACTGTAATGATAGGAGCTAATTATATTAACAATGATACAGGTTATGATCTTCAATTAACTATGAATTCTTCTAATGTTAATTTAGCACCTACATTTAACTTTTACCCTTCATTTCCTTCTGGTTCGTCTTCCGATAGTAATCTAATTATAGTTCCTGCAGGAGCAAGAAACTACCCAGTCGTACTATGGTGTAAAGCTTATACAGGTCCTAATGAAATAGATTTTGATTTTGATCTTCAAATTGTAGGTTTATCTTCTACTTCTATTTCTGTATCAGGTAATTACGCGAGATATTAAAACTTGTTTTTCTTTTCAATTTTAATAACTATTATTAATGGAAAAAGAGGGATCTCTAGTTGATAAACTTCTCAACGACGCTAAAGAAGAAGCATTTAAGAGAAAAAATAAATATGCCGGTTCAGAGCATATACTTTTAGCGCTACTCAAATGCGGTAATAGAATGTTAAAAAGACTTTTTAAAAGTCTTGACGTCGATTACAATAATATTGTTTACATTATTGACAATATATTATTTTATAGCGTTACTGAAAAACCACCTACCTTAGACGAAATAAGTTTTACACCTAAAGTAGAAAAAATATTTAAATACGCAAAGAAGATTTGTCAAAAACTAGAAAGTAAAGAGCTTACCCCTATACACATTTTTCTAGGCTTACTTTATGACAATCAAGGAAGCGCAATTTCTATTTTAAAGTCCGAAGGTGTTTTTTATAAGAATGTAAAAGATGTAGTTTGTAAGGAATTAAACGAAGAGCTGCTTCCCAACGAGCCTTTAGAAACATCAGTAGGTGATGAGGAGTTTGAGGAGTCTAAGTCAGAGTCTGATGTTGTTCAAGAAGAAGAAACAGAAGCTATACTAAAAGAATTTGGCGAGAATCTTAACTTAAAAGAACTTAACCAAAATTTTATTGGTGGTGAGCCTTATATTGAAAGAATGGTTGAAATTCTTTGTAGAAAAAATAAGAGTAATGTTATTTTAATCGGAGAACCAGGTGTTGGAAAGACAACACAAGTATACAATCTTGTAGATAGAATAAAAAAGAATCAAGTACCTGAATTTCTTCAAGGTAAAAAAGTATACTCTTTAGATCTCAATGCATTAATAGCCGGAACAAAATTTAGAGGAGAGTTTGAAGAGAGACTTCAAGCAGTAATTTACTGTCTTTTAAACCGAGAGGATTTAATTGTTTATATTGATGAAATACACCAATTAACAAATATGGGAAAAAACAGTGGAACTGATATGAGTAGTGTGTTAAAATCTATTCTAACGAATGAAAACATCCGCTTCATCGGTTCTACAACTTTCTTTGACTACAAACAATCTTTTGAACAGGATAGGGCTTTAGAGAGAAGGTTTCAGAAACTAATAATTAAAGAACCTAATGCATCTGAAACTTATACAATTCTAAAAGGGGTAAAAGAGGAATATGAAAATTATTATCACTGTTCAATTACAGACAATATTTTAAAAAGAATTGTTAAGCTGTCAGATAGGTTCGTTACACAGAGAAAATTTCCAGATAAAGCAATTGATATACTTGACGAAGTTGGTTCTTTTTGTTATCGTAAGAAAAATATTGTTCCAAAATCCTTTACTAAAAAGCAAGAATAGATTTTTAACCTAATGCAAAGAAAGGAAGAAAATCTATTAAAAAATAATTTTGACAAAGCTCTTTCACTAAAAATAAAAGAAGAAATTGAGCTTGAACAACTTAATAAACAGTTTGATGAGTGGAAAAATAAGAATAAAAACAAATTAAGCATTAAATCAAAGGATGTTGATACAGTTGTAAGTAAATTAACTAATATACCAATCAATAAAATGAAGTCTGATGATACATTTTTCATTGAGCTCAAAGAAAACTTACATAAAAACGTATTTGGTCAAGAACATGCTTTAGAGAAAGTAATTAATCAGGTTAAAAAGGCTAAATTAGACCTTCAAGACCCTGACAAGCCACTAGGATCATTCCTTTTGGCTGGGTCTACAGGAGTTGGAAAGACCCATTTAGTTAAAACTCTGCATAACTTCCTATACTCAGGAAAAGAAACGTTTCTCCGCTTTGATATGTCAGAGTTTTCCGAAGCTCATTCGGTAGCTAAACTAATCGGCGCACCTCCAGGGTATATTGGGTATGAAGGCGGCGGTTTATTGACTGAATTAGTTAAAAACAACCCATATTCAGTCATTCTTTTCGATGAAATTGAAAAAGCCCACCCTCAAGTCTATACAATATTACTCCAATTGCTTGATGACGGTAGAATTACTGATAATTCTGGAGAAACTATTAATTTTAAGAATTGCTATCTATTTGCAACTACAAATATAGGTGTAACAAGTAAAAATAATATAGGTTTTGGTGAAAGTTCTACTGAAGAAAACTTCTTGAAAGAAATAGAAGCGTATTTTAAGCCGGAATTCCTAAATAGATTCGATGAAATCATTGTTTTTAATAGTCTCGATAAGAATAACATAATACAAAACATTATTGAAAAAGAAATTCTTATAATTATAAAAAGAATTATCGAAAAAACCTCTTTGCAAAATATTGAAATTGAAAGCGGTGTAATAGAGCTTATTAAAAAACAAAGCAATACTGATAAATACGGTGCAAGAGAGGTAAAAAGAAGCATTGAAAAATCTATCTTTAATCCTCTTATAACTTTTATTACTGAAACTAAAAAAATTAAACAAGTTAAAGTTTCTATTAATGAAAATAAAGAAATATTTTTCCTTGAACTCTAATTTTCTTTTACTATAATAAGTGTAATGAAAAATTATAAGATTACTGTCCGTAACTTCTATAGCCACGAAACTAACGATTTTACTATCCAAGAGGAAAGTGCTCAACTTGCCCATAAAAAGGGCTTGAGTAAAACTAATGCCCTCTTTGAGGATATCTCTGAAATTCATAATGAAGAAGGAATCAGAGTATACCACATCCTTAAAGGGTGGAACGAATAAAGTAAAAAATAGTTGATAACTTAGATATCAGAGTTATAAATACCTATATGAGTTTTATTAATATTAACGTAGATGAAAAACTAGGTAGTAAGATTGAGGCCCAGCAATCTCTATCTGATATTATTCAACAGTGTAGGTTAGATTTTCAACTTGAAAAACAGCTTATATACGACAAAGAAGGTAAGGTTATTAAGGATAATTTTCTTATTAGAAACGTTACTGACAATGTTGATTTAGGTATTGTAGGAAGGAAATACGAAATCGTTCCCGTTGAATCAATGTTAGAGCCATTTGACAAGCTTGTAAGGGATAATGGTTTAATATATGAGAATGCAGGAGTGATTGGTGATGGGGCTAAGTGTTGGGTATCAGCAAGGTTCGAAGATCCATTAAAGCTTAAGTTTAGACCAACTGATTTGCTTGAAAACAGAATTATTGCATTAATTTCCAATGATTCATCATATAAAAACTCTTTTATTAGCTTAAACAAGAGAGTATTTTGTAATAATCAATTCAAACAGATGACAGCTCAGTCAGCAGACGGTTTGCGAATTCAGCATACTGTTAATCACCAACGTAAGATTGATAAAAGTGTTGAAATTATTCAGAATTGTCTTACAGCTGGTCAAAAGTTTGTTGAGAAGGCAGATTTTCTCAACGATAAGTTAATGTCTGAGAGTGAAGCAAGGAACTTCGTTGATAAACTCTTTCCAACTAAGACAAGAACTAAACAAGCTCATAGAACCGAACACAAAAAGCTTATGATTCTTGAATTGTTTAGAAGTGGTCAAGGTAATATTGGAAAAACTCGTTGGGATATGTTTAACGGTGTAACAGAGTTTTTCGATCACTACAACAATACAAAGAAGATTGAGAAGTTTGGACGTCCTGCTTTAGAAAGAAGGTTTGTTACTAATTTAATCTTCGGAGAAGGGGTTCAAACCAAAACAAAGGCATTAGAATTGTTATTAAAGTAATGAACGGTGCGTTTGATAAACCAGGTGGAGGTACTCATGCTTATACAAGCGATTTTCTGCAATTACAACCTTTAATTGGCGGAAAAAGAGTCCTCGACCTGGGGTGTGGTAGTGGAGGTTTCTTAGAAAGAGGAAAAGAGTTTTGTAAAGAGGTAAAAGGTTATGATAATTATCCTGATGTTAGTAAACATACCAATGGTTTAGGGGATAATGCTGATCTTTCAAAAGTACAGGATTTTGGTTTGTATGATTGGGTAGTGAGTTTTGAGGTGGGAGAGCATATACCTAAAGAGTTTGAAAAAAACTTCTTTGAAAATCTTACTAAACACGCAAAAGAAGGAATTATAATAAGTTGGGCTGAAGAGGAACAAGTAGGGGAAGGTCATATTAACTGTAGAAGCAGTTATTACGTAGAGAAAAAATTAAGACAATATAACTTTCTTAAGGATAATTTATATACAAGACAATTAAAACAGTATTGCAAAAACCCTTTTCTTAAATTAAATATTCAAGTATTTGTAAAAGTAGAAATAAAACTTAAGGAATGGATATTTTTAGGTTGGGAAAGAAAATAATATTATGGAAGGTACAATAGGAGAAATTAAACTTTGGGGCGGGCAACTTCAACA
>Ga0070750_10001253_pt1 | contig 14109 bp, 15 predicted proteins | sample VirMetDEL_Nov_24_FD_77013 | JGI IMG/M metagenome (GOLD analysis project Ga0070750, IMG submission 77013) | Aqueous microbial communities from the Delaware River and Bay under freshwater to marine salinity gradient to study organic matter... | ecosystem: Environmental > Aquatic > Marine >...
ACATAAGCATCTGTGACACCTGTGTTTGTGGCGGCACTTAACTGAGCACCTATAAAGTATCTTTCGCCACTTGTATCAGCGTAAAATTGTAAATCTGGGAATGTAAGCAGAGCACTGTCTAAGTCTATGTTAGCACCACCAACACTTATTCTGCTGATGTTTGCTTGATACATTCTGCTGATATCGCCACTATAATTCAGTATGGCTGAATTTGCTTTGTCAGTGGTATAATATTCGTTTGTGCTACCTTCTGCTAAGTCATCAGTTGTTTTTGTTGCTAGACTTGTGTCTGCTGGTGTAAATGTGAATACACCTGTGGTATTAGAATATGATAATGTTCCATTACCACTTGCTGTTGCTGTCGATACACTTAAATCTGTTAAATTGATTAAGTTATATGCTGTAGCACCATCATTAGAATACTGCCATTTGTCATCTGTTTCATTCCATTTTAAGAATGTGTTAGATAATGCACTACCACTTCTATCGATATATATAAAGGCATCTCTTGCGGCAGCATTTCCATAATTTAGGGTGATTTCATTGTCATTTACAAGCAAATCTTCTACATTTACATAATCTATGTTTCCTGCAACTTCCATATTGCCTTGAACTACTAAATTACTTGATATAGTGACATTTACTGCTGAAGCAGGTGATATTGTATCTGTTATTATTGTTCCTGCTGTGATATTACCTGTTGTTGTTGTAATATCACCATTACCTGACATTGTTAAATCACCTATGATATCTATATATCGCGATTTAATATCAAATCCACTTATGGTAGCATTTGAATTAAATGCTGTCGGTGTTACTAAAGGACTAGGCCATACACCTGTATTTAAGTCTGTGGGTCCTTGTATTCTTGTGGCACCTTCGAATTGCCATAATGTGACTCTGCTTGTGGCATTTGATTCGAATGCATCATGTTGTGTAGCATTACCTTTTAGATAGAATGTTCCTCCGCTAGTTCCGTCAACACCTACACTGATACCACCTCCACTTAGATAGTTAGATATTGTTAATGTTGAATTTGATAATGATGTATCTCCTGTTCCACGATCATTTACTATTAATTTAGTTCCATTTAATGTTATACCTTGAGTGTTTTTGTTTTCTGCATTTAGATTTATATTACCTTGATGTGTAACACTAGTAGGCCAATCAAACACTCCTGTTGAACTATTATAATCTATTGTGCTTGTATTTGCACTGAAGTGTGCTCTTACATTAGCAGGAGCATTGTCAATCCTAACATTTGCTTCATCTTGATTAGGTCCTGTGTATGTTATTACACCTGTTCCGCTACTATAACTTAATGATCCATCTCCACCTGTATCATTTGCACTTATAGCCGCTCTTGCTCTTCCATTTGTAAAATATAAATTGATATTACCTTCTGCTAATTGATCTGTATTATTAAGTGTTAAATTAGAAGGTAATATAGCCGAATCACCTAGATTAACTGTGATACCATTTAATACTACATTGCTGTTTGCTAATTCTGAATTTTGTATGAGAATAGCAGAATCTACTACTAAACTGGCATAATATGTTGTGCCATCATACATAACACTTATAACACTCCAGTTGCCCCCTGTTGTGTCTAAGGTTGAGAAATCATTTGCGAAATCCCATCCTACCCAATTTGAAGGATATGTAGTAGTATCTAGATTTCTACCACCTAAGCCATCTTGTGTTAGAATAATTGTTACACTTCTGCCCGCGGCTATATTAGCCAGTGTTAAACCTGTTACATCACCATCCAATGTAACGGTATGCATTCTACCTGCATTTAAGTCTAATGTTATATTTCCGCTTTGTGTGCCATTATCTATTAATATTTCTGAAATCTGTTGTATGAAGGATTCGCCTACTACAACATTACTTAGAGTAGATCCTACTGTTACGGTATCTGTAGTTGTATTGACACTTATATTACTAAGCGATGAAGTTACTGTTACATTTGCCATATCTTACTCCTATAATGTGATAAATCCTGCTTCATCGCGTGGATTACCTGGAGTTACATCTGGTTCATATCGTTCTATTACAGCCCATCTATGGCTATCTGTTTGATTAGGTGTGGTTGTTGTATCAGTCCATTTGAATCCTACCACGGTTACTGCCACATTTGCTCTTGCACTAGGTATTATATTACCTGTGTATCTTTGACTTGGTATAGTGAATTTAATCAAACCACTTGCGGCATCTGTTGTGACGATATTTGCGGCTCCTATTTCTGCATTAGCAAAATAACCTACTACACTAGAATCTGTAAAATTAGGATCACCTGTTGTCCTATCGTATGTCACAGTATCTAACACCAGTGTTTGATAATCTGCTTCAAATGTATATGCACTTACATTAGCACCATAATCGTATGTAAAGGTTTTTTGTGTTGAAGGGAACATTTCGATAACTTGGACATTATCTGCTCCACCTATGTATGACTTAAAGTCTAAAAGTCGTCCGCTCATATTCGTCTCCTAAAGGAACTTGCTAACACACTGAGGCATATTAGCCGTTATCTTATATTTATCTAAATTGTATGATTATGCCAGAAATCTATAGGGATCGAAGGTTTCATATCTAACTTGAACTGTGCCTTGCAAACCTGAATCAAGAGATGTTCTATCGAATCCATTGCCACCGTCTCCAGTCTCTAAAGCATATCCACCGGTTACCCAATGTGCATCGGCATCTACCGGTTTCTTATATGTATTAACATATTCACTACCATCTCCAAACACATGAGCATTACCTAATCCTCCTTTAACTCCACTTTCGTGACTTTGATTTTGAGGTGCCGAGCCTGCTCCACCATTACCAAATATAACATTTGCTGTTGAGAAAGCATTGCCTGGTATTGTTTCTTGATATGCTCCGAATAGATATACATTAGCACTACCATATGCTTGAGCCCACCAATTTTTCAGTGTTTGATCGTTTGTTCCACCATTACCTGCTTGGTTATAGACGCCTGCTGTAGCACCTGTTCCACCACTACCAGCGGCCCCATTATTCCCTATATAGGGGCCTGATTCAGCGGAGCCTCCACCGCCACCACCACCGGTTCCATATGTGTAATAGCCAGCACCGCCGTTGCCGCCACTACCTGCTGTATAATAAGGTAATGGAGAACCTGCGTTACCTGTCCATGGTGGGAATGCATCTCCACCTGGGCTACCTGCCGCGGCAGAATCTAACCTAAAATATGTAGGTGTTGCCAGTTCTTCGTAAGAAGATCCTGGAGGAACTAACACATTACCCGATGTTATTGTATCTAGAATTAATGTATTTGCAACACCATCATTTACATATTTCCAACCTCCAACACCAATCGTTGCTGTATAAGTTGTATTAGCAAAACTACTTGCTGTATAGGTTTTCAAATCAACGGCGCCTCCACCGCCACCACCAGATCCTACTATATATGGATGGTTTTCTCCACTTCTACCACCACCCCCAACTAATAATACTTCTATTATTGCATTTGCATTAGCACCGGTATTTGTGACTACTAAATTACCTATATGCGGTTTAGGAGCGTAAGATGTGTCAGGAAAACTAAATGGTATTAAACTTAAACTAGTATATGTGTTTGCATTCAAACAATGAACTTTATATGAGACATTATTTTCTGTATATGTTGCAACATTACCGCCTGTTGCTGTGAAAGGAACTTGACTAATAAAAGTATGAGTATTTCCGGCATATATTATATTATTAGATTCTGCATTTGTGGTTATTTGTATAGCAAAATCTTTGTTTTCGCCTACATTTACATTACTTGTGATTGTTTTGATTAGTGTAGCATTACCAAATGCATCTAAAGTTATATTACCGTCTGTAGCACTATCTGTAAAATCTGATGTTGCAATATTACCTGTCATTGTGTAATACACATTAGGTTCTGTTGTTACATTTGTGGTAATTGTGTATACTACTGCTGTTTGATTAGAAGATTCTGATACATTTACCACAGGAGCAGAAGTAGGAACACTTAATCCTCTTCTTCTTCTGTTTGTGAAATATCCCCATCTACTATATCTACTCATTGCTTACTCCGGAACACTTGGCCAATTAACATCTCTCCAGCACGAACATGTGCCATCATTATAATTGTTTGTTATATCTCTAAGGGCTTGTCTATATGTAGCCCATTCTGCCTTTTTTGCATCTGTTAAAGGTGAATCCGCACCTTGTGTCCAATCACATGCTTGTAATCTTCTATTTCTTCTTGTTCTTATTTCAGCATTTACATCTATACTTGGTGCTGGTAATAATTCTAATATATGAGGATCTACACTTACATTTACTTTGTATTTGTCAGGATCGCATATGCCATTCATACTGCTGATTTGCGTATTGTTATCCAATGTCATTTGCAGACTTTTGTCGCTCATTTTAACGCAACTTTCTATTTTTCCTGTGATATTATTATATAATATTCTTTTCATTATATACCCTCATCACCTTTTGTTAATCTATAGAAATCATATTTCATTTGTCCATATCCATGGCTACCTGCTGTGTCTAATGCATCATTATAACCTTGTAATAACACATTACCACTGACTGCTGTTTCTGGTATTGTTATATCTTTAACAGCATCTACTAAATTGAAATCTGTTTTGAATCCTGTGCCACCGAATGAATAGAAATCTACGCTACCATTAGATAATGCTACATTTACATTTGCTATGAATCCAAAATTGAATCCGCCTACATTAGCATCAACTTGTCCATATGGTTGTGCCAATGCCACGAATGAATAATCGCCTGGATCTACATTTGCTAAATCTATTTCTCTTGTGGTGATTAGATTTTGAAAGGTTGTTGTGTTATTTGTGGCACTTGGACTTGGTGAATCCACTATAAGTGTGCCTGATCCTAAATTATACATACTTTCTTTAGTTATTATATTACCATATACATTAGGTAATGCTGTTAAATTACCATAATTGCCTGTGAATGCTTCTATTATAGGGATATGTTTGATAGTAGGTATTCTTGGTAAATCTATTAAACCTAAATCCGGTGTTTCTGTGACTGCAGGATTACCATATACATCATCACTATATTCTAATGCTGTTATTTGTGCTGTAACCATACCTGTGTCATCTTGTTGTTCTGTTACTCTTAACACACGGAATAACTTTTCATTCCAGCCATATAATGTGTTTGTGATTTTGATTACATCACCTACATCTGTTTGTATGCCTGAGAAATCGCTGACAAATTGTATTGCTGTTGCTAATCTACTTTGATTTAAGTCTATGTTTGCTAATCTTTCTGCACGAATGTTGTCATTGATTAGATTAATTCTATATTGTAGCACATTGTCTGGTTCGTTTGCGTTTCTATCGCCTGCTGGTGTTTCTAACAGTATGGTGTTTGTTTGATCTTTTCTGTTTTGATCTGCAAATTCTACTTCTACACCATTGTATAATGAATATAATTCTGTTGAACTTATATCTATCTTACTTACTATGTTATCATCATTATATACTAGACAATTAGCCTTTTCTGCTGTAGATATTGCTCTGTTAGGAACTGCTCTAAATTTACCTTGTTTGACATCGAATGTAAAGTATGTGGCACTTGCTTGACATATTTCATCTATGTTTGTTTTAGTGTCATTGAATGTGCTTATCATACCATTGATTTCATATCTTGCATTTGTTGTGCTGACATTCGATTTATTTGTGTATGATACTAATTCGTCACAGTAGCCTTTCATTTCAGTATTTGCTGTGCCTGTTATACTATTGACATCTAACAGAGTATTGCTTAATTTTGCACCATATCTATCTGATGTTAAGTAATCATATAATACATCACCTGGATTTTTAAGACTGTTTTGCATTTCGAATGTCATTGCTGGTAAAGCCGTTAGTCCATTTTCTGCGTCATAATCCATTTGCACTACTGCAAATACCAATGCGTTTGCTGTGTGATTTGCTCCCCAGTGTGGCACTATGCTTGTGGCTGATACAGCACCGCTAGTAGGGAATATTTGATCTCCACTACCACTACCACCAGCATATACATTTACTCTTACTTTACCATTATATGTTGTTGCGGCTGAGGCATTAGGATCTACATGACTTGTTACAGTATTACCTGAGAATATTAATCTAGCATCATTTAAGAACACATTACTAACTGTGAAGGTTCCTGTTTGTGTTTCTTCACTGAGTGCTATACAATATGTCATTGTCTGGTTTTGATTGCTTATAGCCGCATCGAATATGGGTCCGCTTGTGAATGCTTTACCATATAGCACACTTACTTTGTTTTGTGTGCTTGGTGCTAACTGTAGTGTAACTCCTGGGTCTTTACCTGGGCCTGGTATATCCGGAACTAAGCCTAATGCTTTTGCTGTTGCTCTTGCTATACCACCTGCTACAACATATCCTACACCATATGCAACATATGTGCCTAACAGTGTGCTACCTAGAAAGCCTCCTGCGGCTGTGGCTAAGAATCCACCTACTGCTGTTGCTATCGCTGTAAATACTGCCATGCCTTATCCTCTATATAACCAGTTGTAATCTATTGCTTCCCACCCTCTTTGTTCTAATTTGAGTTCTGGAGTGGTTGCTAATGTTGTTAGTGTAAAAGAACTTATTATACCTTTGTCTTTTAGTTCTAATCCTATTGTAACATAATGATTAAGTAGTCTAGCACCTGCTGTAGTGCCTCTGAATTGTTCTTCTACCCACCATGCTACTTCTGTCATTCTTTTAACATGTGGTAACCATAAATCACCTTGTATGGTTGCTAACAGCATACCTATAACTCTGCCATGTTCTTCTGCTATTATGGCTAATCCTGTTTTTAGAATATGGTCTATTACTCTATTGACGTGTGTAAAATCATATTGTGGATTTTGTAAATCTTCAACAGGATTTGAATTTGCAAAATCAATCATTAATCTGCGAATGTCATCGTAGTCTTTGATTTGTGCTGATCTTACTTTCATTATGCCCTTTGCCTCTTATCTGTTCTATCACGGCTTCCGCCTCCGCCGCCGCCTCCGCCGCCTCTACCATATCCTCCGCCCCCTGCTACATATTCTTTACCAAAATCAAATGATATGTTATATAGTTCTGGCACTCTGTCAAATATTGCATCATTAGGGAACAATCTTTTTCTATCTGCTGGATTTGTTCTTTGTCCGGTTATTCTGTTTTCTAATAGTGTGTTTATACTTGCACATGTTACAGTTACACTATTAGTTAATACTTGTCCCGGTGTTAGTTCTTCTTGTATGGCGAAATTAGTTATGATTCCGCTAAATCTCTTATACACTTGACTTGTGTCTAATTCATGCGTTGTAGTGTCATAAAATCCTCTATATACATCTACTGTGCCACCTTTGATTTTAGTTGTTAGTATAAGACTTAGATAATCTTGTTCTGAGGGGATACCACTTAGTGTTATGCTTATATCACCATTAGTTGCTTTGATGTCTTCTGCGAAAGGTTGTATTGATATGAAAGAACCTAATTCTGTATATGTATTTGAATTATATGTAACAGGTTTGTATGCACTTGAGATATAATACACATTACCATCTAATTGTAAATCTATAAGCAGACAACTGGATATATGATCCTGTTGAACTGGTGTAATATCTGTTGCCATTAACTTATTACCTCAATTAGTGCAAAATCATCGCTGAATTCTATTCTGTCATATGGTTGCACACTGAATTTAGGCAGATTTGTTATTTTAACCTGCCATCTTACATCATTACCCACTTTGATACCACCACTTGTTAGTGCTACACCTGTTTGACTTAACACGGGTCTATGAACTGGTATTGTTACATTACTGCCTGTGCTGAATGCTACATCACTTGTTACTTGATATGGATATCTATATGTGTCAGTATTTCCTTTAGGTTGTATGAAATCACCTTTTTCAAATAAATTACCACTACCTGTTGCGCCACTACAATCAACATATAATTCACTACCATAACTGCCTACCATATTGATTAGACTTATTTGATTACTTGCTATATCTCCTTGATATGCTGTTAAATAATTCATACCACTATTATTGTTGAGACTTATATTTGCTTCGTTTGTGCTACCTGTAGAATAGATATCTTCTAACACACCTCTGTTAGTGCTGTATGTTAAGCCTTCGTGCATACCCACGGTGAATGAATATACATTTACATTTCTGTCTGCTGTTTTGTAATGCCCACTTCTTGATAGTGTGCTACCGCTCATTTCTCTTCTGTCTATTTCTACGAATGTTGCGTTATCTATAATTGTTTGTAACGACATATCTACTCCTATGCTGGTGTCCTACGAGCACCTGCTCTGCTTACATTGTATATAAATTCTGGGTCTCTGGCTATTAGTGCTTGGAATGAGGGTGCATCAACGGCGTTTATGTTGTATGTCACATATGTTCTACCACCCATCATTGCGGCTGTATCTGCGGTGCTAGTTACAGTAGCAGGACCACGAACAAACTCAGGTCCCCTTTCTCCGGTTATACCAATCTTACCAAACGGAATACGCCCACCTTTGTCAAAGAAGCCTGCAAATAAATCACCAAACATACCACTTGGTGAGAATAATGCCATGAATGCCTTGTTTGCAAATAATTTAACTGCTTCTTGTAGCATTGTTTTGAATAAATCCTTAAATGACAACTTACCTGTTTCTACGAAGTTAAGTATTGCATTTTCCCAGCCTTGTGTTAATGTATTAAATATTTTCTTACCTGCTGAGGCACTATCTTTAACTTGTTTGTCAAATTCTATAAATCCTTCTTTGAAACCATCTAAGAATTTTGTGCTTGGACCTTCATCTTCTAGATCTTTTCTTTCAACTTGAAATTGTTGTAATAACCCTAGAAAGTTGTTTTGATATTCACTTAATGCTTCAAGCCTCTTATCATATGCTTCTTTTTCATCATCAGTCATCATATCATATTCCATGTTCAATAATATGGCATGGTTTATTTGATCACCCAGGAATTCTTTGTTTAATGCTATTCGTTTTTTGTTATATTCGTTTGTTGCGGCTATTCGTTCATCATAATTTCTGATTTCATCTTGTGTAACGCCACTATTAATATATTGTAATCTGCTTAATTCATCTGTGAACGCGGTAAAGTTCTTTAATTGTTCTCCATATAGGCTAGATATAGCATTTGATAATGCTTGATCCTGTAGTGTTTGTGCTTGATTTTTGATTAACTTTGTTCTAGCATCGTATTCATCATTAATTTCTTTTTCTTTTGCTAATCTATCATCAGCATTTATCATTGTAAGATCATTTAGATTTCTTAACTCATCTGCTCGTTGTGATTCTAAATCTGCAATTTGCTGTATAAGTGCTTTTTGTTGATCACTTTTACCAAATAACGAATTTTGAAGATCTAATTGTGTTTCTAACTCTTCTCTACCTAATGCTAATTCACCTGTGATAGATTTGAATGTTTCATACTGATTTTCTTGTATTCTTGCTCTTTCGTCTTCTTGTGCTTTTTGTTTTTTCTGTTCTTCTAGAAGTAATTTATTTAATTCAACTATTTCAGCGGCTTGTAAAATACCATCTTTATTAGCGTCTACTTGTTTTTCTAATTCTGTAGTTACTTTTCTTTGTGTTTTTTCGTTATCTTTAGCCGCTTTTTCACCACCTTCTAAGGCATTTATAGCATCTTTAGCCGCTTCTTCTGTTTCACCTAATGCAGTATTAATTCCATATATTGCACCAGCGGTAGCAGTTGCGGCAACGGCTAATATTCCCCAACCTGCTGGCCCGCTTAATGCTAATAAGGCCGCCTGTGCAACTGCTTGTGCTTTTGTAACTATTTGTAAGGCTTGTATTGCTTTAACGAAGTTCATTACGCCTTTAACTGCGGCTACACCAAAAGCAAATGCGGCTAATTTAATGTATACATCTAAATTATCTGCTACATGTTGTATTGTGTTTGCTAAACCTGTAAATACACCTGTGTTAGATTCTATTCTGCCTATTATTTCTATAAATGCATTTTTAAGTGACACGAATGCTTCACCAACTGTGCTTACTGTTTTTGCAAAATCCTGATCTATTGAATCGCCTATTTCTTGTGTAGCCGCTACAAGCACATCTGATGTTAAGAGTCCCTGCTCTGCCATTTTTCTTAATTGTCCAGTAGTGACATTCAATGTAGATGCTACTTTACGCATAAAGGTAGGGTTAGCCTCCATTATACTATTGAACTCATCACCTCTTAACACACCACTTGCTAATGCTTGTCCAAACTGTCTAATAGCACCTGCACTGGCATTTGCATCTGCACCAGATATTTTTAAGGCTTTTGAGAATGTGCCGGCTACATCTGCTACTTGCTGTTGACTTAATCCCATTTCATTTGTTGCTATAGTCAGGTCTGTAAATAGATCTGCTACTGGGCCTAATCCACTTCTTGTTTCTGCCGCAACTTTTTTAACTAAATTAAATGCACTAGAAGCCTCAGCACTGCTTGAACTTACAGATTTTAATCTGTTTGTTATTTGTGTAAATTCATCACCTAGGCTGACAAATTGTTGCACTGATGCCGCGGCTAATAGTCCTTTGAACGCTGACTTTAATCCATCTACACTTTTTTTAGCATCTTTTGTATCTACTATTAATTTAGTTCTGATATCTGCCATCAAATTCTCCTAAACATTCTGTCTAATGTTTTTTCTAAATATTTTAGTGAAGGTTTGCTCATTCCTCTTGGTGCTTGTCTACTATAACCTTCATCTAATCTCTTTGCATAAGGATAATCGCCTCTAATCTCTGCTTTATTAGTAAATTCTTTGTATTTTGTATTACGTCTAGCATTACCGCCATCGATGGGTGTGGCTTTTTTGTAAAATTCGTATGTATCTTCAGTGGATTCATCAACAGCATGGTTTATTTCCTTTTGTAACTGTCTTAAATCTCTTTGATTTACTTGCATTTTAACTTTTGCCATAAAATCTCTGACTTAATTCTTTGATTTGTTGTGGATCGTAATCTTTAACATTCAAATTCTTGTTATCCTTTTTCTGTAGAAACTTTTGATATGTTGTTGCTACATCAAATACTAGCATATCGAAAGTATCCGCCTTACCTAACACTTCACTTGGCAACTTGTTATATCTTGTTGCTAATATATCTACTAATAGTAGAAATTGAGTGTTATCATCCTTTTCATCAATTGTATGGCTTGTTACTTTCCCAAATGCTCACCAATCAACCTCATTGCTTCTGTCATCAAATCAAGCGGAAGTAGTTGCTCTTCTGTCATTACAGGAGAACCATCTTCGTTTTTGATTGTTTCTAAAAGTAGTTGTAGGTATTGTCCAATATCATCTGTTTTAGATGACTGGGCTATTTGTGAGAATACATGTAATGGTTGTCTGTCATACATGTAAAAGTCCAGTTCTTCGCCATATTTTTCAACTAATGCTGGATTGTTTATTGTTAATTTAACCAGTTGTGGTTTTTTTGATAGTTCTGCTAACTTCATATCTTTCTCCTATTGATCTTTGTCTATCCTATCTTTCAAATTATGAACGGCACTTAAACAAAATGCCAATCTATTAGATGCTTTTTCTACATCTTTTCTAGCACATCTTACTTCATTCTGTGCTTTCGCTATCTCCATCTCCATGCTCTGTAGCACTTCCTGAATCGAGTGTTTGTTCCAAATCTCCATAACTTTTTTCCTCTATATCTGTATTTATCTGTTTTTGTTTTTTGCTTGATTTAACAGATTTACTATCTGGTAATTCAATATCATGTTTTTTTGCATATTCATCCATATCTACTTCGAACACTTTTCCGCGTTCTTCTACACGAATAATTCTGCTTTCTTTAGTCCATTCACCTTTGTGATTGAAACCTCTTAAGAATTTAGTATATACCATATGTTTCTCCTAAAGTGAGAGCCCCGAAGGGCTCTCTGAATTGCGGGTAAATTATCCTACAGTGTTAAATTACTGATTTAGTAATTTCTCCATTGATAGTCAATTCTAAGGGGCTAATAAAGACCGCTTGATCGATTGAAGCACTAGGTGCCAATCCACCGATAAAGCCTTTACCTGTGACGTAGTTAGCGCCACTGCCTGTTCCTTCGAATGTGAGTGAGAAATAAACTTCACTCTTAGCAATTGATGACCCTAGCAAACCAACATTAGCAACTTCGTTAACGGCGTTTGCGCCATCACCAAAGAATACATTATCATCTACTAGTATATTCATACTGAGACTGTTTTCGTTAGTTGTAGTAAATGCACTTGAGGCACTACTATCTAATGTTGAATATCTTACAGTTCCTGGTGTAGCATTTAATGTTACATCCTGAATTGTAGGAATTTGTAGTCCATTTGTTCCTGTTGAAGGATGGACATTTGCTAAAGCACCACTAGCCACATCTATAACTGTGAGGATGACCTTACTACCGTCTGTTACATTCATTACTGCCATATTTTTCTCCTATTATACGGTTGTAAAATTATACTCGAAAGTATATGTTATTACATCGTCTATTATTTCTGTTTCGTAGTTACTGGTATTTTCTACCGTTCCTGTAATTGCGTTCCTAGAAATTAATAGATTTGCAATTACGGTATCTATATCACTTGTTTGATTTTTAGCATCAACAGCCAGATATGCGTTTATGGTTGTTGTGGTTTCATATATGTCTGTTCCGTCGAGAGTGTCATATAGTTCTTCCACTGCAATTTCTTGCTCATCCACATATACTGTATTCAAGTTCTTGGTATAAAGCGGAATGCCACCCGATTCGAATGGCAATTCCTCACTTATACTATATGAAGTATGTCCGCTTAAATTAGTTGTAATTTGACTGATTAAATCTGTTCTCTTACTCATTATCTAACCTGCACTATACTTCTTCTTGATCTTGAACGTCTGGTTCGCATATATGTTATAGCCTTTTCGTCAGCCTGGATAGTGCCATCGTTATCATAATCATACCAATCTGCGATACTGATTAGTTCGTTGAATAAATCATTGAACTTTGCATCGTAGTATGATATTTTAGATACTTCTTCACTTTCAGGATTACCGAAATCTGCAATTAGCGGTAGTATATATTGTGCGAATGAATGATAAACACATAATTCTGTAAATGTATCTCTTCTGCCGTTTGCATTTCCTGGATCTATAAGATTAGGATTTACATCTGGTAAAGCATTTAAGTTGTTTATGGGATTACCTACATAAGCATTATATCCTTGCCACCATGTCGAGGCTTTTAACTTTAATAATATACGAGCGGTGCTTTTTTCCAACATATCTTCTATGAATTCTGTTACATCAGCGAAACCTGATTCCGCAGGTATCTTGATGTTATTGCTTTCTAAAAGACGTTGATCCTTTTGCACTACATCTGTGTATTCTGCAAATGAAATTACATTTCCTCCGCCATCGACTATAAATGCCATAAAATCTCCTCAGTTATTAAGATGCGTCTGGTAAGTTGTTACTTCTGAACAATGTTACACCTGCGATTAAGGCAATAGAAGCATCTCTCAATGCGTTGTTACCTAGATCAGAAAGTGATCCGATTGTTGTTCCACCTGCTAGAGCGATTTGATCGTTAATAGCAAATTCGAAGTTAGGTGAAATCACACCAATATATGACCCATCTAAGCCTGTAGGAGCATTTTGTGCTCTAAGCAAAGAAGTTGATTTAGCAAGTGCTACGACGTTTGCTGACGCGGCGAAGTTGCTGTCATCTCTTGTTGAGATCTTACCAATGAAATTACCTCTTAATGCTGTAAAACCATTTCTCACAGTTGCTCTCATTTCATGAACATCTGTGTCTGGGTTATACCACATTCTAACTGATGGTTCTCTTTTAGCCGCGTATGCCATCGCTTCTGGTGACATAACAAAGTTAAGAGTAAAGTTAGCGTTTGCGCCACCTTCACCTGTATCTGCTAATGATGAACCTGCTTTTGCAGCCAATAGCCCCGCTTTGTCAGTGGCCGTTGCTAGGCCCGAACTTAAACGAGTGATTACTGCGTTTCTAACGACTTCTAATCCGCCGTCTTCTAATGATTCCTCTGAAACATCTGTAGCA
>Ga0070750_10001257_pt1 | contig 14090 bp, 15 predicted proteins | sample VirMetDEL_Nov_24_FD_77013 | JGI IMG/M metagenome (GOLD analysis project Ga0070750, IMG submission 77013) | Aqueous microbial communities from the Delaware River and Bay under freshwater to marine salinity gradient to study organic matter... | ecosystem: Environmental > Aquatic > Marine >...
AAGTAACTGCTGTATTTACTCCTGGAGAATCAAGAGTAAGCATATCTATTGGAACAGCATACCAGTTATAACCACTAGTAGCAGATACTCCATGACCCAAATAATATGCTTTTTTATCTACCACTGTTGATGAACCTCTAAGTAACTGTGTATAAATCACTCTAAGGTTGGCTGTTTGCACTGCATAATCTGAATCAAGATTTACCATTACTAGAATTTTATTGCTTGTATTAGTAGGAGTTATTGTTACTGAGGCATTTGTAATATCAACAAAAGATGTTGAACCAGTTTGAAAAGAAGTTGTAAAATCGGATTGCACAACTTGAAGGACTTTTCCTCCAGTATCAGCACCAAAACTTAAATTACCAGAGCCATCTGTTTTTAAAACCTGTCCAGATGTCCCGTCAGCATTTGGTAGTTTAAATGCTACATCTGCTGCACTTGGAGCGTTGGTTGGAGAGTTGAGTGAAACAACATTACCGCCTGAGTGTTTGAGTGATATTTTGCTCATCTATCCAGCCTCCAATGCAGCGACTTTAGTTTCCAATACTTCAATTTTAGCCATAGCTGACTGTAAAGCTTGCACTAAATGAGGAGTTAGCAAACCATCACTAATACTTTGGTAAATAGGTTTTCCGTCAGAGTCAACTTGATCTTTTGTACCTCTGACTCCTTCTGGAAATACTTCTTGAAACTCATCAGCAATATAACCAATAACACCTGTTGCTGGAGTATCGCCAATTACTGCTTTAGTATCATCATTTGAAACTTCATCATAACTACGTACTTTTATAGATTTAATCTTGTCATAACCACTTATGTAGTCTTTGATGTTTGTTTTTAATCTTCTATCCGAATAGGTACTAAATGAGGGGGTACCACTACCACTAGAAGCAGCTACGATCTTTCCCCTACCAGCACCACCGACATCAAAAGCAATCATGTCGGATTGAACACTACCATTCGCACTATTTTTTAAAATATGAAGAACTGCAGTACCTTGAGCTGTTTCTGCACTTTGTAAATCTGTGTTTCCATTCGATTTAATACGCATACGTTCTGTATTATTAGTAGCAAAAAGCATATCAGTATTGCTACCATTCCAGAAGAAAGGTTGTTCATTACTGTTAACACCAACAGTTAATCCATTATTAGTAGTAGATGTATTGGTAATCATTAAACCATCTATAGTTCCACTATCAGCTTTATGAAGATGCAAAACTCCTGATGGACTCGTTGTACCAATTCCAACTTTCCCAGAGCTATCAACAGTTGCTCTAGTCGTTCCACCTGTATTGATATTGACAGTATCAGATGCAAAATTTATTCCTGTATTACTGTCTGTTCCCTGTAATGCTGGTGCGGAAGCTGATCCGTCAACTCCAGAAATACCAGTAGTGCCGTTAATGTTTAATGCCATAATTAAAGAATAACAAGTAAACTGCCAGATAGCACGGTCACAGTGACACCACTATTTATAATAGGGCTTACTGTGTGTGCATTTTTTCCTGACGTTATTGTATAATCTGTCGTTACGTTAGTGTCCGATTCAAAAAATACTTCATCATTACCTCCTCCCGTAGCTCCAGCACCGCCACCAATAGATCCCCAAGCGTTTGTATAACCTTCAAATTCTCCTGTGGTCGAGTTATATCTAAACTGTCCTGCTGCTGCTGATCCTGGTCTTTGTGCTGTTGTACCAACAGGAACTTTTAAAAATCCAGTAGATGACATCGTAACATCACCTGTCATCGTAGGACTTGCTGCCACAACATGACCTAAATTATCAAGCGTTATATTTCCTAACGTGTTATAAGTTGCACTATCTCCCGAAACTGCTGTTGCTATTTTTAATAAATTTGTAGAGGTGTTTATGTGAGCCTGATACTGAGCTATATTTGCTGCTCCTGATGGATCACTACTTCCAGAACTAAATGTTCTTAAGGCTGTAAATATTTCATTGATCTTTGCACGAACCGCAGCACCCGTTCCGTTGGCGGTATTATAATTATTACCTGTTTCGCTGGTAGTAGATCCTGGTCTAGCCATTTAAAAAAGTAACATTGAACCTATTCTAACTTGCTTTACCAAATCCGACAGCTTGATAGGTAAAATTTCTATCAACTGAAGCATTTGAAGAGTTTTTGAAATGGACAGTAAATCCCGTTCCAGTGACATTACTTAATTCAAAAAAGTCTCCAGATTGCATATTCTGTGCAGTAATACCAACTGAAGGTAATATACTATTTGCTCCACCTTCAGTATCAGCAGTACCAACAAAGAAAGGATGCTGGAACGTAACTGCTTTTGCAACAGGATTATTATTTGAATCAACGCTTCTTAAAGTTGAAGGACTTTGCTCAGTTCTTCTTTGCATAGAAGCTGTATAGCCTAACTGAAATACCCGAATATCCTGTGCTGGATCATCACTTGTTAAATTCACCTTAAATTGAAAACCTCTTCCTTTATAAGTTCCATTTGTAAAAGTTTGAAAACTAGAGTAAGTAGGAGATCCAGTATTAGGGTTATCTTGTGTAACTCTTACTAACATCTCTGCGTTTACTTCTGTTGCAGTTAAACCTTCAAAGTCTCCTCTTGCATCTAAGTCTGGTATTGAATCAAATAGATCAGATGGGAAAAATGCTTCTGTTAAGAAATGACGTTTAAGATCAAGACTAAATACATCTCCCAAATCTAAAGTAGTACCTCCTGCCGTTCCACCAAACTCATAAGTACCTAATGGTGCAATACCTCCCACATCATCAATAGATGAAACTAAATCAAAATCAGTAATACTATCAAACTGACCTACACCAGTTAAGTTAAGAGAATTTGTTGTAGCGTCAAAAGCAACATTAGTTTTCGTACCTTGAAACTTTGGAACGTCTAAATCTTCTCTTCTTGTCTGAATAAGTTTTGCATCTAAGGTATCTGGTAAATCAATAATTACACTTGCTTCACCATTACTGAATCTACCTCCATCGTCTTGGAATTTAAGAATATACTCTCCTTCAAGTAATGGAACATCAGCACTTGTTGTATTACCAGCTAATGCTTTTACTAAGTCAGTAGCGTTTGAGAATGTTCCCGATCCATCGGTTTTCGTAGAGTGTCTTACATAAACACGACCACCATGAGTAACGTCTAAATCTGTTGCTAAATTCCAACGTAATCTCATCTGCTTATCATTTATCGGTTCACCTGTAAGTCCAGTAACGTCAGCAGGAACAGCAGTTTTACCGATGGTTGTAAAAGTTCTTGTAGCAGCCGTAGCACTAGGTTCTAATGCAGCATTTAAACTACGAACAGATACTTCATAGGATCCTACTTTTGTGTTAAATATTTCAAAATCAGGACTACTTGTTGTAGCAGAAACAATATTATTATCATCAAATCTATAATTAACCATATAATTAGAAACACCAGTTACAGGCTGCCATCTAACAATTAATTTAGATACAGGCTGATTATTAATTAGAACAATCACTTCATCTGCTGATAATCCAGTAGGAGGAAGCTTGAGAAGATTTAAAACTGATATTTGTTGTGGAGTTATTGTCTCTCCATCTTCAATAAATGCGTATTTTTCATTTACATAAGCTAAAGCAGAGATCCCGTAATTAACACCATCTCGCTCTTCAACAGACATTACTCTGAATGATTGAGCAGCAACAGTATCATTCTCAAGTAACCAAACAGTATTAGAATTTGGAGTTGTACTAAATGGACTAGAAGAATCAATACTAATTATTTTTCCTGATATTCCAGTTACATTTTTAGTCTCAACTGTTCCATTTGGCATTATCACACTTAATTTAGGATTGTTTTCAGTTGACAAATCAGTAGCATCCGAATCATCTACAGTTATCTGAGTCGTTGTAGCACTAGCAATTCTTCCTCCTCTTCTTACACCTGATCTTGCTGGATCAGCAATGCTGATAATCGTTCCAGGTCTAACAACTATCCCAGATTCCATTGATACAGAAAAGTTTACAGCTTCAGTTTCTCTTTGTTCAGAAAATAATATTGCTTTTGCAAATCTTCTGGCTTGACCTCTACTTGTACAACCTAATGCTTTTACCCTTTTAACATGAAGTCCATATTTACTTCTATAAGCTGCTTCTGCTTCAACTTCTTCAAAATCTAAATCTCTAGTCTCCATATTAAAATACGAGACCGCTACAACAGTACTTCTAGTTTTTAAACTGCTTCCTGTGTAACTGAAACCTTCTGGCCCTACATTAGCTAATGTAAATAAATAACTTGGATCTTTTGGACTATCTTGAGTAAGGAGTAATGCACCCTCAGACCAGATAGGCATACATCTCATTATTCCTGATAAAGTCCTTATAACATCAAATGCTTCAACACTTGTCTGAATATTTATGTTGCAAGCAAATCTAGCTTCTTGTCCTCCAAATCCATCTGACACAAGAGCATTAGAAAATTTGCTGGCGGTTACAAAAGAAAATAAATCTAAATTACTATCAATAATATGATTACCTAATCCATATCTAGTGTTAGTAAGTAAGTCAAGAAGTATCATCGCAGGGCACGTTGTCCATTGAGCAGCACCCATTACGCCATTAAAAATATAACCAGTGGGATATTGTATTCTTCCTGTTTGTAGATCTACAGTTGGAGTACCAGATGAGTTAGCTCCTGCTCCTGGAATCCTTACTTTTACTCCTCTAACTCTAAATTTTCTAGCAGGAATCCTACTAAAAAATTCTGAATCTAAACGTAATCTTGTAAAGGCACTATCAGGATATGTATTTGAATCATCTTCTAATTCTGAAAAAGATTGCCAAATTAAATCTCTTTGTATTCTATCTGTACTGTTTTCAGATGTTTTTACAAGACGAACATCAACAGGATGAGCACCAGTAAGAGCAATTCTGTATTCTCTATTATAAGCATCTGCGGTTCTACCTCTAATGGTGTCAGAATGAACTGTAGTAAAACCACCGCCATTGTATTGAAGTTGAATATCAAAACTTACTGAAGAACCTGTGATATCACCATCTTCTTCAACAACTTGCAAAAGAGGAACAGTAACAGTAACTTTTACGGCATCTAAATCACTATTATTAGTAAGTTGCCTAGTAATTGGACTGCCATTTGCTACTTCTACTCCAACATTAAAAACAGAAGAACTTCCCGAAACTTTTTCCATTTTAGTTTGGGGATTTGTACCAAAACGTATATCAAGATCTATATTTTGATGATTAAAGTCAACACTTTGAGGATTAGTTGAATCAGCAGTAGAAGCTAAAATTGGAGTATTGTCTAAAAAAATATCTTTCTTTGCAGCATTTTTATATGCAGTAGTACCTTTGGTTCGGCCTTCTTTGGATGGACTAGAAAAACCTTCTATTTCACCTTCAGAAATGAGATCGAGTAAGGTAGCAAACTGTTTACTATGTAAATTATCTTCAGCAATAGTCGGTGGATCACCACCGCCACCTTTACCGCCACCACCGCCAGATCCAGCAATAAACTTGTTATCTTCAATCATACCTGTACCGCTTCTGTATCTACATCACCACTTATAACAACTGAACCTGTAAATATCTCTCCATAAACAATAGGAACTGGAGTACCAGCCCTTGCTGTATTTTGCGTACCAGCAAAGTTAAATGATATTTGTGGATTATCTTCAAACTCAGGATTTTGAGTTGGGTATAACATTTCACCAACACCTTGAAGCACTAAACCAGCACCAATCGCACTTAGTCCCGTACCAATAGCTGTTCCAAGTAATACACCTGTTGAGGAAACACCAACAACACCAGCAGTACCAGCACCAAATAATCCAGTAGTTCCAAATAATCCTGCTCCTGGGAAGAAAAATGACGCACCGATTAAAGCAGCACCTAATAAAAACCGACCAAAACCATCTCCTGCTCCTGATATTACAGGAATAATATGAATATCTTGTTGACCTATAGGAAAATTTAGTTCATCTTCATTAATTTCATAATTACCAATTTTTACCTGATAATGTTTGGGATTCATATAGGCTTCAACTTCTGGAAAATTATTTACTAAAAAACTAATAGCTTGAGGGAGACTATGCACTTTAATTTCAAATTCTTTATGACCAATAAACTTAGCCAACTCTCCGTATAATTTTAATTTACGCAACATAACGCAACCTCTTTCCTGTACATTTTAGTAACCAAGGTGAGTATGGTTCTTTACAACTAAGTCTACCTGTTAAATGATGTAAAACATCTCCATCTACAAAAATAGCCACATGATTTAAACCAGCATCTAACATAGACATAAATAATAAATCACCATTCTCAAGTTTCTCATTTGGTTCTAACTCTCTAAATCCAGTAGCTTCAGCACATCTTTCAAACATAGGATCTTTAATAAACTCTTCTGGTGTTGAAGGTCTTTTCCAATCTCTTAGCTCAATACCTCTTTCTTCTTTATACCAATCTCTTACTAATGACCAGCAATCAGTTATACCCCAAACCCATTCTCTTCCGATAATCGGAGCTTTATATCCTTTTGGTTCGCAATATCCCCATTGTTCTGTCTTAGGGTTAACAATATACCAAGGTAGATTTGATCTTTCACAACTAACTAAATCTGCTTGGCTAGGAGTTGGAGGTGTAATTGGATGACTATGAACAATAGCAGTTATCTCGCCTGTATTATCTGCTCTTACATAATCTTCTGGATCAATAATAAAACATTGATATTTAGTCATAGATAAATTACGACAAGGATAATATCTTTCTTTTCCTTTGATATTTAACAATAAACCACAACATTCTTTAGGATCTTCAACTTTTGCATGACTGAGAGCAGCTTCTTTCCAATCACTCATGGCATAAACGTACCGATAGAAGGAAATAATTCTTTTGTGCAAACTCTTAATGGGATTCTTATGTTTGCTAAATCAAATGAAGCAGCTAATTCAAACTGCACAACTGCTCTATTTTCTGCTGATTTCCTATCTATTTTATAAATTTCCTGTGGATATTCTGCTGTAGGATCTGGTGTTCCGTAAGGATTTGATTGACTTGTAGTAGTTGTAGATGTTGTTTGCTGGATCGTATTTGGGTTATTCATTGTGATTGTATTACCCATATTATTTCCATGACTTGTGCAATAATATCTCAAATCGTTAGGAGCAGTTGGATATGCTGGTTGATAAGTTACAGTTGCATCTGTTCCAAGCGTTCCATTATTAGTTGTTGTTTGCTGTCCTCCAGCATCAGATTTAATTCTCAAAGGATGTCCAACATTAGAACTATGAGATTGATTGAAGATATAAGTTGAACCACGTTTCATCGTTATAACTGGTTTTTGAACCCCATTCAAAGCAAAAACATTATTACCTCCAGAATCTTGGACTACTGTGACAGTATATGTGACAGTTTCAGCGTCAGAAGGGTCAGCTACAGTTTGAGTTGAAGTAGTTGTTGTCGCAACGGGGTCAAAATTTGCAGCATCCAAAAATCTGGCTAAAGTTGTTCTCCTTTTTACAATCGCACCAGTAAGATCATTTCCAGGGGTTACTTGGTTTACGTTTAACAAGATCGCAGTAATTACATTAGTGACATTACTGATCGTTAATGTAGGTCTAGGTAGCTGACCATTTGCATATTTAAAACCTTCAGCTTCCATTGGAATTGCAATATAAGTATTCCCATCCCAAATAATATTTCCGTTATTTATTTCATTTGTACCAGCATGAAATCTATATGTAGTAGCAGATCCATGCAAAGCTGCGTCTGTTGTTAGTTCAAATAACTCTATAAGTGACCCAGGATTTATTGCTTGGGTTTCAGATATAGGATTTGCCATTAGGGTTCAAATACTTGTGTAAATGTTGCGTTTATCCTATTTCTATCAAAACTAAATACTTCCTTAGTAAAAGAAGGACATATCCATTTGAAAGTAGTAGTTGAATCTGGAGGAGACCAATCAAAAGAAGCACCATCAACTTTTCTTGCTTCTAAAAATGTTTCAATTTCAGTTGCATCTTCATTATCAACATTAAATGTCAAAGTCCATTGTTTTGCTTTTTGATTTATGCCGAAAGTAAATCTTTGCTGATACCCGTCACCAAACTGAACTGTTCTGGTATTGGTAATATCAGTTTTATTGGCAGAAAAAACAGGATTATAACTAGGAAAAGTAGCCATTATCTTAATAAACCTCCAGGCCGTCTTTGTTTTAATAATTCCGATTGTATCGCTGCTGAGATAGCTCTGCCAAGTTCTTTACTTTGCTGTGCATCACCTTGAACAGATGATCCAGAAGCATCTACATTTACACTTATATTTGTACTGCCACCTAATTTATCATTAGGAACAATAGTACCAGTTCTTTTGGGTACAAATAATTCTGGGCCTTTTTCTCCTACAAGAGATGCTTTACCTGTTGGAGGTCGGCCACCTCTAGCAAACTTCAACATGGGTAGGCCACCAAAAATACCAGGGGCAAAACTTCCTAAAATAGTGTTTACACCAAGTTTTACTAAAGTATTAGCCAAATCATTTAATATGTTTTTAGCAGCTTCACCTAAAGTTTTTGTTTGTAATATTGCAGCACTTATATTGTCAGTAACACCAGAAGCAATAGTTTCTCCTACTAATTCAAAATTAGTTTTCATTTTTTCTGAAATATTAAACAATTTTTCTCCAAGAATTATTCTTGCAGCATCTATATCTTGTATTGCTTGTTTGGTTAACAACATTTCTTGTTCTGTAGACTTTGCATTTCTTAAATCTTCACCTAACTGGAATTGAATACCAAGTTTTGTTTTCTCAAATTCTAATCTAGCTGCAAGTTGTTCATCTTCTGCTCTATTCGCACCAACAATTTTTTTATTTATTCCATTTATAGAAGTTGTAAAGTTCAATCGTCTTTCTAACTTACTATTTATTGATGCCTCTTTTTGATCAATTATTGTAAGTTGATCGTTTACATCCTTTAAATCTAAACTTAATTTTTCATCAAATTTTTCATTTATATCTCTTCTTAGCTTTATATTCCTAACTCCTTTTAATTCATCTTTTCTAGCTAAACTATTTTGAAGACGAATAAGATCTTTATCTAGTTCTAAATTTTTTCTTTGAGCATCAAAAGTTCTAGCATCATCTCCAATAGTTTTTTGTTGCTTAATGGTTAATTCAGTACGAAGAGCATCTGCTGCCAAATCAACTTCTCTTCTTAATTGTCTGGTTCTACCTATTGCTTCTTGTATTCTTTTATTAAATCTTTCAAAAAACTCATCAACAACAGGTAAATCTGGAATTAAATTTCTTAATCCAGTAGCTAAAGTATTAAAACCTCTAAAGAATAGAGAAACTCCAGCAGATAAAGCTCCTACTGCTGTTAATAATGGACCACCAATAATTGCTAAAGTTGTACCAGCACTATTAACAAGCTCACTAAATCCTGCATTAAGAAGTTGCACTTGTCTATTAATATCTCTTTGAACATCAGCATTAGCACCAGTTCTTTTAAATACCTGATCAGCTAAAATTGCTCTTGCTCTATCTGCTTGTCCTAGTTCTTTAAGGAGTTCAACTTGTGCTCTTAGTTCTCCACTAATAATAATGCTTTGTTCTTCAAGTTTCTCAAAACTTATTTGATCTACTGCATCTCCTAATGCGTTTGCTCTTTTTATTAGAGTTTCAATTTGTTGTCCAACCGCACTTCCAAAAATTTGTGCTCCAAATTCTTCACCAGGCTTGGCAAGAAAACTACCAGCTAACGATCCACCAATAGAACCTATTCCACCACCAAATAACAGAGGGAAACCAGCACCTAATAATCTACCTTGTCTTTGTTGTTTAGCAGTTCTTTCTCTATCTCTTATATTTTTTCTACGCTGTTTAAATAAATCCATTTCAAGCTGTTTTTGTTTTGACATCTCTTGTGTAACTTTTTTTTCAACTTGTAATTTTTTATCAGTTTGAGTTTTTACTGGTTTTGTTCTATCTAATTGCTTATTAACATTGGCTATTGCTACTTCTAATTCTTTATATTCTTTACTACCTATCTCGACAAGACTTATTATTCTTTCGAGTTCCATTTTATAGTTATTAAGAGCAGCAGTAGTTTTTGGAATTGTATTTCCAATTTTCAATACCTCTGTTAATTGTTTACCAATTCCTGCACTAGATCCTTTAACTAATTTTGCGTTTGTTTGATATAAATTTTGTAATGACTTAAGACGTTCTAATTCTGCTTTTAATAATTGACGAGAAGCATTTTCTCCTGCGGTTAATGCCTGTGTAAATTGCTGACTACCAGCTTTTGCACTATTAGCTACACTCCGAAATGTTGCTAATTGAGAGTTTAAACCTCCAATAGTTTTTGAAAAACCTGTGACCTTACCAGTTTGTCCAAATGTTGCTAATGTTTCACTTAAAGTTTGTTTTAAGGCATTAATTTGATTTCTAAATGCTTCAGTACCACCTCTTTGTTTTTGAAAGATATCTGGTACTGGTTTTAAACCTCTTATTAAGCCATTAATTCTATTAACTTTAGCTACAACGCTATCTATCTTCTTCTCGCCATTTACACGCAGATCAATAACAGCAGAGTAACTGGCCATTAAAATTTATAAACTTACTTTATTCTAACTTATCTCCTTCTTTTTGCCTTTTCAAATGATTTTTCTTGTTCTTCATTAATTATCAAAAAATAAGCACTCCAGCCTATAAGTTCTTCCATTGTCATAGTCTTAATTTCATATAAACTTTTACCTAATTCTTTTGCAACACCAAACTGCAACATCATAAGATTATCTCTTTTCAGTTGGGCAGCTAATTCTTTGGGTCAGGCAAATCCTCTTCTTCACTAATAACTGAAAGCATTAGAGCTTGTAAGTCCTTATCTTTTACTTCATTTTTTAAGATATCTATTTCTCCAGATTTAAATAATCTCATTCCATTTTCATCTTGTGCTTTAGTAAGCAGTAATTGTAAAGCAAAAGCATTAGCATCATCACTTTTGGCTTGTCTTTGTGCTCTTTCTCTTTCTGCCATTGTTAATGGTGTTACATACATTTCAAAAACAGAACCATCAGATAATGTAACTTCTTTTTTTACAGGTTCAAGATTTGCAGCTTTTTTTAGTCTGTCCAATGCAGATAAATTACTTGCCATGAATAAAAACAATATAATATTTATATTATTCTAATATAAAAAATAAAAAAACCCCAGATTTTCTGAGGTTCGTTAAGTTATGCTAATTTAATTAAGCTGTTTTAGATAAATCGAATGTAGGAGCAGCACTAGGTCTAAAGGCTATCTCTACAACCTGTCCGTCATCTGGGTTAACGTTAAAACTTGCAGAAGTAAGAATAATATCTGCCAAGATTGATCTACTTGCGTTTTGATCTACGTTAGCACCACTCATCTGACGATCAATATACAATCTTACCTTTGCACCAGCTTGCTGACGTTGGATAACGTCTTCAACCATTCTACTGGATAAAAGTGTGTCATCATCTGTTGAATAAACACTAGCAGAGCCACTACCATCAGCAAAACCTGAGATGAAAGTTCTAAATGGTGCGGTTTGAGTAACAGTTTGACCAATACTTGTTACGTCAATTTCTGCTCTGGTTATCTCAAAACTCCACTCTCTTACAGATCCAACAACTAATGGTGCTGTAAATGTAATGCTTGCAAATGTTCCAGCAACGAAAGTAGGAGATGCCGAAGCTGTTACTGCTGCTCCTCCTGCTGTTGAAGAAACTGTCATAATACCAGTTGAAGCATCATAAGTTTTTACAAAATAATCTGCTGCTGGAATACAGTTAGTTACTGTAGATCCTGCTGGATATGCAAGTGTTACTGTGTCATTCACTCTGTAACCTAACTGAGATCCAACAGTGATGTTTCCTCCTGATGAAGGAAAAGCTGCTGCTGTAAGAGTTGTTACGCTTGTACCAGCAGGAGAATAATATAACGCTCCCGAAGTACCCGATAGAACTGTAGCCATGATTAATAATTCTAAGGTTTGAACATACGGGTACTACCCGATATGTCTCTAGGATAGCGTAGATTTGTTAAAAGATTCAAGAAATTACTGTAGCTTGAAAATTTGTTTCTAATCTTGAAATAAAATATGGTCTATCTTCTTGAAAAGTAGGGCCAACAACAACTCCTGTTCTGACATAAACTCCACTTGTAGGTTGCCCAGTATTATTTATAGTTTCAATAGTACTAAAAGCAGTATTAATTAAAGTCTGATTTCTTGCTGGCCCTTTTCCCTTCTCAGAAAATGCTCGAACAACAACGATTCCTCTAACCTGATCAAAACTTTTTGTTAAAGAACTCTGTGTAGTATCTCCAAATTGAACATTAACATTAACAAATTCATCTACAGAATCAGCCATAGCATTACTGTAATTATCAAAAAATATTGGAATTGCTGGTGATAATGCACCATAGGCAGTCGCTAACTGAGATTCAAAGATAGTTCTAATAGATTGATAATTCATATTTTAAATCCTAATTTTACTCCTCTAAATAAAGCACGTTCAATACCACCAGTTTGTACATAATTACTGTACCAATCTAATTCAGCAGTACTTTTTGCCTGTCCATCACCAGAACTAATTTGTCCTCTAAATGTTAACCCACCACCTCTCTTTCCTTCTTTTACAGGTGATTTGACAGGAGGAATTGGATTACCTTCAGCATCTACATCTGGTCTAAACGTACCAACTTCTAAATCCAATGCGTATTGTGCATAAGGTTGAGTATTTTCAATAATAAATTTAGTTTTACGTCTTATCTCTCTTTTTGTTACAGGTAACTCTGCAATATTAGATAAACTATAAGGATAGCTACCTTCACCACCTCCTCTTGCCCCAGGAGCTTTTGCAACTGCAACCCAACTATTTTTAAATGTTCCTGTATATGCTGGCCCTTTCTTTGCTAAATCATTCATTATTTCTACAGCACAATTTCTTGCAAGTTCATTAATAGAAGTTCTTACAATATCAGAAAAATCTGTTAAATCATTTACGATTGATGGTTGTTTTCTTCTTCCCATTATTGAGGTTTAGCAATAACTGTATGTAGTATAGGATTATTACCTCTCGATGTATTAATACTAATAATTCTTGCAACTTTAGTTTCACCATTTTCAGTATATTGAATACGATCTCTAATATTTGGAAAATAAGTTCCTAATTCTTTATTGCCAAAAATAAATTTTAAACTAGAAGTTTGATCTTTTCCTTCATATACAGTTGCATCTACAGAGCTAATTATTGCCTTAACAGAAACATTAGTATCTGAACCACTTACCTCTCCTGTAGAAGTATTATAAGTTTGCGATGTAGCAGTTTTAATGTAAGTAACATCAATACCAAAACTATTTAATAACTGTTCTGGTAATCCTTTAAATGTACTATCAATTAAAGACATACTATCCTCTTACTACCCTCATTTGGAAAGATCCTGCTCCACCAAGCATATACGCTCCAAGATAACTTTGTAACCAAGGATAAACATCCATAATATTGTTAACAGAACCAGTGCCTTGAGTATTAGTATTGTATTTAACTTCTAAATCTCCTAGTTTTGCTTCTGCTATATTTCCATTTGTTCCTACATTTCCTGTCATTGCATCGGTATCATTTGCCAAAGCTCTAGCTAGTTCATACTGTGCATACTTTATGTTTAACGGAATCTTGCTACAAGCTAGTTCTACACCATCTACTTGATAATTATTTCTTGGAAACTTTAATGCCTGTCCATCATCACATCTATCACCATAGTAAACAAAGCTATCAATCCATCTGGTAGCTGCTATTAATGATCTATTCTTTTGATCGTCAGTTTTATTATCCCAAGTTGTTGAATCTGGAACTGTTTCAAAATAACTATTAGCTTCAGTCAATGTGACATAGCTATTAGCATTTTCTCCTTTAATAGTTGCATTTATGGTAGCTGCCACGATTGATAAAGTAATTTAGTTTTATTGTAGCGTAAAGAAAAAACCCCACCAATAATTGATGAGGTTTAATGACCACCAGTTTAATACTATTAAGAAATATTAGATGTATCAAGTGGTGAGTTAACAATGATCTCAAC
>Ga0070750_10001269_pt1 | contig 14028 bp, 21 predicted proteins | sample VirMetDEL_Nov_24_FD_77013 | JGI IMG/M metagenome (GOLD analysis project Ga0070750, IMG submission 77013) | Aqueous microbial communities from the Delaware River and Bay under freshwater to marine salinity gradient to study organic matter... | ecosystem: Environmental > Aquatic > Marine >...
TATGTAATTTTTCCTTTAGGGTCTGCTTTACTAATTAAGCTCGTTTCTTCCAGCAAACTATCGCTTAAATGAAGATCTCTTAACACCCTTGCATCTTCTTCTTCTTTTATTCGTAACTGCTTTCTATAACAAGCTGAAGAGATATATTTAAAGTAGTGCCAAAGACTCTTAGTCCATAAAAAATTCATATTAATATTTAATAAAAAACCCTCTTCAGTTATCTAAACCGAAGAGGGTGAAAGAGTTAGATATTTAATCAATCCATATCGTATGCTTTATAATAACAATATTGACATAGCTGTCCAGCTCCTTCAACATAAAATTGACGGTAATCAACGTGCTGAGTAACTGGAATATCTGTCTCTACGTCACAAACAATGCAACGTTCTAGGCCTGGATTAGAATCTTCTGCTATCATCTTGTATTTCCTTAATTAATTCTTTATCATGATTAGAGAATGTTGCTCTAAAAGTATCAAGAATTTCTCCCAGATTATATTTGTGGTCTGGGTTTGCTTCTTGTTTAATTTTAAATTCATCAAATATTTTTACTATTTTACCTAACGTACCTTTGTATCTATAAGTAACGTTTTGATGATGAAAACCGCTTATCTCGAATGCTCTAGGTGTTAAGGCTCTTAAAGTATGAACAATAGCTGACCCAATAAAATTAAAAACCGCAAAAAGAGCACCGGCAATCGGGTTTCCAGCTGCAAGTATTCTCAAGAATAAAAATATTATAACGAATATGATTATAAAAGTCAAGGAGGAAAAGAAGAATCTTTTTAAACCAGCATATACAGCTCCTAAACCAAACCATTTATTCATTTCATCTAAAGTTGCCTGTTTTTCGTCATTAGATTCTGCTAAAACTTTTGCTTCATCAGCTATTTTATAAAGTTGAGCTTGATATTCGTCTTTAAGTTTTTGTTTTTCTACCTGTAGTTTGTCTAGAGCTTTATCTTTTTTAGCTAATTCAGCTAAACCTTTCTCTCTTTCTCTTGCATAATCAGAATTTAATTTGTCAACAGTATTACGAATTACATTTTGACTGCTTATAAATGGTGTACCTTGAAGAGAAATAATTCTAGAATTTAATTTTTTTGCTGTTTCAACTTGTATAGGTACAATACCGTTTGTTATAGAAGTTAGAGAATATTGTACACCGTCAGCTAGAATAGATGTTTGTATTCTTCTCTCGTGTATATTCTCTTCAATTTCTTCATGAGTATCAACAATACTCTCTAAGGCTTTTGAAACCTTAGCCGTATCTTTACCGGTAGCACCCTTTACTGGTTTAATCGATGCACAACCGGAAAGTAAAATTACTATACTTATAAAGAAAATTGTGTATTTTACCTTCATATAATTATTTATCAAACATATCAGTAGATTTTGTAATAACCTATGTTTATAATGATATTGTGAAGATAAACCAAAAGTATAGCTATATCGATTATAAACGTAAAACTGTTGATGGGTCTCGTCATTACGTTTGTGGAGAAGAAACACTACCATCTGTTACAACAATTCTCGATAGAACAAAAGATAAAACAGCGTTAGAGGAATGGGCTAATAGAATCGGAAAAGATAATGCTGAACGTATTAAGAATGAAGCAGCAAGTCGTGGAACTAAAATGCATCAATTTCTTGAAGACTATTTCATGGAAAGTAAACCGATAGTTGAAGATGCGAATAATATAAGTTCTTCAATGGCTCAAATTGTTCTCGGAAATATAGAATCTAAGATTGATGAGATATGGGGCGCAGAAGTTAAACTTTACTACCCTGGAAAATACGCTGGAACTACTGATCTTGTTGGAGTATGGGAAGGGAAAGATTGTATTATCGACTTCAAGCAAGCAAATAAAATGAAAAAAGAGGAATGGATCGATGATTACAAGCTTCAAATGGTAAGTTATGCGAATGCTCATAACGAGGTTTATGGTACGAATATCCGACATGGTGTTATATCTATGTGCACTCAATTTTTAGAATATCAAGAATTTTATATCTCTCCAACCACGTTTGATTATTATACTAAATTATGGTGGGAACGTGTAGAAGATTTTTACAAATATCATAAATGATTTGAGTGAAATATAATTTATCTTTAAAGTTAGATAAGCCTTTAGAAAATTTTGATTTTGTTTTTTTAGGAATAGAAACAAAAAAAGGCGAACTTCTTTATAGAGAGGATTTTACTGAAAAAAATAAAACAGACTTTAATATTATTTTTAGCTCTAAAAGTGAACCTCATTATCTTATTTTATGGCCTTATAAAAACCAATGGGAGGAAAAACAAACATTTCTTATTCGAGACAATGTTAAAATAAAAATAAAAAATCTCTTACAAAAATTTTATCATAGCGGGGATTTAGGAGATGTAATTTATAGCCTACCAACAATTAAAAGACTAGGTGGTGGTATATTATATATAAGTCCTGATTATACAGATATGAGTATAAGAGATCCTATGACTTTAAGAAAAACAAAAGAATTAAAATTAATTCTTAAAGAACAGGAATATATTAAAGAAGTTTACTTTACTGAAAAAAAACCAGAAGATATAGATATTGATCTCAATAGATTCAGAAAACCTATTATTACCTGGATTGAAAATGGGTATGATATAGACGAGCTAAATGTATTCAGAAAAAAACCTTTAGCTAAATTATACGAAGAGGAATTTAATTTAAACGATACTTATATTCACCCGTTTTTAAAAAGTAAAATTTCAACTGTTTTTTCTGATAAACCAATTGTAATTAACAGATCAGAAAGATATTTAAATAGAAAATTTCCTTGGAGAAAAATAATAGAAGAATATAGAGAAAAAATTATTTTTATAGGTTTAAAAAATGAATATAAAAAATTCGTAAAAGAAATAGGGGAAGTTGAATATTTTTATACAAAAACTTATATAGAAGCATTTCGAGTAATATCAGGATGTAAGCTTTTTATAGGAAATCAATCTTTTTGCTATTCTCTAGCAGAAGGTTTAAAAAAGAATTGTATCCAGGAAACAAGCGAAGATGTTTGCAATAGTCAATATTTTAGACATAATTCATATATTTCAAGAGATGGTTATGAATATAACTATAATTCAATTAAAAATTTTATAGATAGTTATATATAAATATTATTATGAGATTCGATGATATTGCTGATAGTATAATTCTGGAAGGAAAATTTACTAATGCAGCTAACGTTATTCAAGGCGCTTTAGATATTATAGGATTAGAGCCAAGTATAGGAACTGTTGCAGATGTTGCTAATACCGGTATTTCTATTATAAGAGCTTTAAAGGCAGCTTTGAGAAAAGAAACAAACGCTGTTAAAAGACATCTTATTAATGCTGCAATAAGTGCAGTTTCAATAATTCCAGCAGGAGATTTAGCAAAGCTGATTAAAGTAAGAAGACTTAGAAAAGGCTTTGTAAAGACCGCAAAAGCCGGAAAACAATTCTCTAAAAATTATAAACAAAAAGGTAATAGATTCAAAATTACCGACGGTTCAGGCCGTACCCCTAGACAGTGGGAAGTTACAGAAAACTACGCAGATGGTAAAGTTAAAGGTAAAAGCCGTCCGGGTAGAGTTAAAAAAGCAGGAGCCAGTTGTAAAGGTTCCGTTTCCTCCTTAAGAGCTAAAGCTAAAAAGTACGGAGGAGAAAAAGGAAAGATGTACCACTGGTGTGCGAATATGAAAGGTGGAAAAAAATCTAAGGCCTAATTTTTCCTGCAGGTGGTATATCTAACTTATCTGTACTAGGTGGTCTGAATGCGATTGCTACTTTAACCGGTTTTTCTATCTTATTAGCTGTCTTAGTAGATTCGAATTCAAGATAGTTTGCAATTGTATTAACGTAGTCTTCCGCGAGAGTAATTTTGGCTTGTACCCAAGGCTCTAAACCATCAAAACGTTGGGCAAGCATCTGAAGCTTTTGAGTATTTCTAACAATACTACTTAATTGAGATTGAATCATGTTTTCTGCTTCTGATTCTTCGTGTTCAGGATGTTCGTAAGGAGTTAAATCTGGCTCGATATCAGGGATACCAGCTTGTAAATCAGGTAACCCGCAGCTTTCAAGTAAATTTTCGAATCTCATATTAATTATTTATAGTTATTAGGTGTATTTTATAGAAAATTTAATAAATAATTAAAATGAAAAAGTTTGATAACTTCTTTTACCTAACAGAAGGTGGAAATCTCAGTATAGATAACAAATATTTTGCCGATGATATTAATCTTTCTTATTTAAATCAAGATAAAGCAACAAAATTTGTTGAAGACTTAGAGAATTTATTTAGAGAAATTAATAAAATTTATCTTAACGAATATGGCTCCCCGCTTTGGGAACAATTAGAAACTCTACTTCGTACAAACAAAATCTATTCAGGTTCTTCAAAAGTATTTGTAGAATTTGTTAAAGAAGGTAAGTACGATTTATTTGCCCAATATAAAACTTTAGTAGGAGATATTGATATACAATTTTGTGAAGATTTTTCCAAACAGTTTGAAGAACTTTTTTTAAATACTAATACTAAATTAAGTAACGCTCTCGCTCCAAGTGAAATAGGGAATTTTATTTTTTATGGAGAAGGGGGAACAGGAGTAATTCAAAAAAATTGCTTGTTTGGATATAAGTTTGGTATTAATATGGATACCGGAGAAGAGGATGCTGAAAAAATTACTTATGTGCAGGTTGATTTTGAGCCTGTATCTTTTGAGAGAGGAATTCCTACTAAGTTTAGTCAATTTTCACATAGCGCTTCTTTTGAGGATATTCAAGAAGGTATAAAAGGAGTTTTTCATAAGTTTCTTTTACAGACTATTTTAGATGTTTCGAATGAGATATTAGTCGATATTGGTCTTTATAAACTCAAAACTCAAAAGAAAACAACAAGAAGGGGAACTAAAAAAACTCTTTATTCTTTTTCAGTAGATAGAGGTTTCAGACAAAGATATGTACCTATGACAAACGCACCTCAAAACGATACTATTCTTGTTAATAATATTGGAGAGTTTTCCTATTTTGATATTACTAATAATAATGAAAGAAGTGAAATTAAAAGTAATAATTATAGAGTCGAGTTAAATCCTAAAGGTCAACTAATAGACGATCTTAAGGGGGTTAATCTACCAGACAAAGATGCTGTTTTTATTAATCCTTCCTCTCTGGAATATAGTCAAGATTTAGATGTTTTATTTTCTTTAATGTTTGGAGAAGAGCCTGATGAAGGTGATAGAAAGGACTTTGATTCTTTTACAGGTCTTCTCAATATTCTCAAAAAATATCAAGGCAAAAGTAAAGTTGCAAATATTGAGAATGTAATTTATAATAACTTTCTTGATAAATTGTATAGTCCTCAAGCTCAATTACTTTACAAAAGAGACTCTAGAAACCCTAAAGGTGAAATACATGAAAGAGATTTCACTACAAAACAGGCTGCTGTAAATAAATTTCAAGATATGTTTAAAAATGTAACATCAAACTTTCCTAAAGAGAGGTTTGATAATATGATCGAAACCTATTACGATATAAAATAATGAAATCCTTTTCAAAATTTATTAAAGAAGTTTCTGCTACGACTAGAAAAAGTATACCTCATTTAGGAAGTGATACATCTAATAATGTTGATGAGAGAGTATTTTTAGACCTTTTAGATTTTATTGAAACTAATTATAAAAATATCATTACTCCTGACAATATCAACATAACAGAAAAATTCGATGGTTTCGGGATAAGATTCGGGTTAGACGCAGATAAAAGATTTTTTATCGAATCTTCAAGATCTGGGCCAGTTTACGATGCTGGTACCTTTAGGAATTATGCTATTAATAAATTCGGTAATACTAATCCTATCGCAGAGTCTTATGAAGATATTTTTAATACTCTAAGTAACAATAAAAATTTACAAAATATTTTAAGAAAATATACAGACCCTTCAGGTATAAAAATATTAGCAGAAGCTCTCTATCTACCTAATAAAAAGGAAGATGGGGGAGAGGGAGAAGATGAATATGTTGTATTCATCGCTACAAGATATAAAAAATCTAAATTAGGGTCATGGGCTACATTTATTTTGTTCGATGCAATCGATGGTAACAATGTTGAGCTAGAGCAAAACAAAAAATATTCTTTATTTGACGAACTAAAAAGAATGTCGTCGAATGATATTAAATTTGAGACTCCAGAAATTACAGAGATTTCTAGTATAGATGTATCTAAAGAAACCGCTCAAGTGAAAAGTTTTATTTCAAAAATAGAAAAAAAATACGACAAACAAATTAACGACATTTTAAGCAATCCTTCTCGCAAGAGATCTGATCTACAAATCAAAAACGCGATAAAAACTCAAATACTAAACTTTCAAAAAGAACTTGCATCTAAAATTGCAGCAGGTATAATGAAAGGAAAGCTTGGTGATATTGAGGGCGTAGTCTTTAAACTTGCAAACGGAGTTATGTTCAAGATAGTTTCTGATGCTTTTAAAAAAGCCAAAGCTGAGAGAAACAAAGAATATGGAGCCGGATAAAAAACTATTTGTAATTTCAGATACTCACTTCTATCATACCAATATAATTAAATACTGTGATCGTCCGTTTAAAGATGCAGAGTCAATGAACGAGACTATTATATCTAATTGGAATAATACAGTAGGGAAAGATGATTGGATTATTCATTTAGGTGATATTGTAGCAGGAGTCGGTAAACAAAAAAATGAAAAAGTTAAAGAGCTTGATAAAATTTTAAACGGTAAAAAAATTTATATTAGAGGTAACCATGACAATAGTGTTGAATGTGTACCTATGTATGAAGAGCTTTGTTTTGATTTTAATCCTGAAATAAAAATTTATATTTCTCACCGACCTGAACCCAATTTTAAAAGAAAAGCGAATTTTCATCTTTACGGTCATATTCACGAAAAGAAAAATTTTTTAAATAATGCTTTCAATTGCAGTGTAGAGCAGTTAAACTATACACCTATAGAAATAAGTGAACTAATAGAAAAACATTATGATATTACTCAAGACCAATTCGATTTATTATAACGATGTAAATCTTATAGCTAGAACTTCAGTTGTTAACAGTAGATCTGAAGTACCTAAAGAATTAGATAGAATTATGGTAAGCCCTATGGCTGCGGTTGTAGGAAAAGATTTTGCTGTAGAAGCAGCTAATCTCGGTCTTTCTGTATGCTTACATAGATTCTGTAAACCTAAAGAACAAGGAGACATATATTCTTCAATTTCTGATAATACCAACGTTCATTGCAGTATAGGTCTAGATGACTGGGATAGGGTAAAGCATCTTAATACTCTAGGAGTAAAAAAATGGGTAATAGATTGCGCAAATGGTTATATACCGAGAGTTAAAGAAGTAGCGGAGACTCTTTTAAGTATGTTCGCTTGTAGAACTATTACTATAGGTAATATTATGACCGGTCAAGGAATAATAAATTACAGAGATTTAATTGAGAAATATAATAAAGTTAAATTTCAATTCCGTATAGGTATAGCTGGAGGTAAAGCTTGTTCTACAAGTGACGCTACAGGTTATAACAGAGGCCAAATAACAGAAATCGATGAATGTTTCTCAGTAGCAGACGAATTAGGTTGTTATGTGATTGCAGACGGAGGGGTTAAGAATGGTAACTACGCTTGTAAAGCTTTTGGTGCAGGTGCTGATTACGTAATGATGGGAAGCTATTTCGCTAAAGCTAGAGAAGCTCATACTTGGCAGGTTGGAGATGGTACTTATTGGGGAGGGGCGAGTACAAAGCAGCAAGAGCTCTTTGGAGGGGTAAGAAGGCATAGTGAAGGAAAAGTAATTGAACTTGATGCTGACACAACAAAGCCTCTAAGCGAATTAACAGACGAGCTTTGGAGTGGAATTGCAAGCGGTGTTAGCTATAGTTGTTATCCATCATTAACTCAATTTATAGGTAATGGGTTGTTTGAAATTAAACAGAACAGCTTGCCACCAGGTAGATAAAGAATAATTATTTTAATGCCGTCCTTAGATAATGCATACGAGCTTTGCAGTAAACTTAATGATGAAGGTATACAACATCTTCTCATCTGTATACAGCAATCCCAAGAAACAGATAATGCAACTTATTTTTTAAATATAAAAGAAGAAAAAGTACCTGTTTTAACAAAAGTTTTAAAAGATGTATTAATGGATCTGGATAAAAATATGTAAAACCATTAATATATACATGAGAAAATATCTAGGTCTGAGACAACAAATCGCAACGGCTACTAGTATTACTGAAATTGATACCTTATTAAAACAATGTGAAGATAAGGATACCGCTTCTGAAAAAACAAAAAGAGCTTGGATTAATACCGCAAAAAGAAGAGTAAAAGAGCTTCAAACCCTTCCTAAAGAAACTAAAACAAAGAAAGCAACAAAAAAGACAATCAAAAAGTCAAAAAAATCATAAATATTAATATGAACAAAAACGAAATTTATGGTTTGTTTGACCTCTATGCTGAGAAGCGTAAAGAGATTCTCGCTTCTGATGCAGAGTTGTTAGAGGAAAAAGCAGCTAAACCTGATTATATCGATATTGATAAAGACGGTGATAAGAAGGAATCAATGAAAAAGGCTGCTAAAGATGCTAAGAACGAAGAGGTTGAAGAAAGCAGTCACGATAAGACTGGAGAAGAAAGCGATGCCCAGCTCGTTGATGATGTTGAAAAAGAAGATGAAGAAGGTAAAGACGCTTCTGGTAAGCCATTAATGAAGACCGCTAAGAAAGAATTAAAGAAAAGCGGTAGTGTTTCTGCTAAAGTAAGAGATGATCTTGAAAGAGATAATGTAGATGCTAAGAAAGAGTCAGTTCAAAGAAAGAAGGCTCCTATTAAGGAAAACAATCACCAAGAACTTAAAACCCACTTTAAAAACATTCTAGAAAAGAATGGTATCTCAGACATGGTTACACAACGTATTCTCAAGTCTATGTTAGAAGCTTATAAGTTAGGTAAACAGTCACGTGTTTAATAACTAACCCGACACTTAAGCGGCCACTTCGTGCAGGGTGGTCGCTTTTTTTATGTATTGATTTATTGAACTTTTCTCATAATTTCTTATGTGAGGAAAGCAGTTAACATTTTAATTCCAATGGCAGGAGCTGGTAGCAGATTCCACCAAGCCGGATATTCTCTCCCTAAACCGTTAATTAAAGTTAACGGAAAAACTATGATAAGATTATCCGTTGATACTCTTAAGCTTAAACGAATAGATGCGAATTTTATATTTGTAGTTAGAAAATATCAAGAAGAGCATCATAATACTCTTTTAAGAGAAGAACTTAATAGTATAGACCCTGATTGTAAGATAGTCGAGGTAGAAGAATTAACCGAAGGGTCTGCTTGTACATGTATATTAGCAAAAGAACATATCAACAATGATATACCTCTTTTCATTTATAACTGCGACCAAGTATTTAATTTTAGTGAAACAACTAAAAATCTTATTCTTGATTCTATTCTAGATAATAATCAGGGAGGATCAGTTGTTACATGGTATGATGAAAACCCTAAAAACAGTTTCTGTGAAGTAGATGAAAAAAATATTTGTTTTAATTTTACTGAAAAAGAACCTGTATCAAATAACGCTTTAATAGGTTTTCATTATTTTCGATCTGGAAGAGAATTTGTTCAAGCTGCTTATCAAATGATTAAAAGCGGTAAAAAATTTAATAATGAATTCTACATCGCACCAGTTTATAACTATTTAAAAAATATAAAAAATATCCATATTGATAAAAACGAATGTTATCTTATTGGTACTCCCGATGATCTAGAAATATATAAAGAATTACCTAAAGTAAAAAATATTTTATTTGATTTAGATGGGGTTTTAGTTGACACCGTATCAAATCATACAAGAGCTTTAAAAGAAGCTGTTAGAGTTAACGGCATCCCACCTGAATTCATCGATTATATACCCGCTAACTTACCTACAGTACAAAAGCTTTCATTGCTTAAAAATAAATTTGATAAACTTGATATAGATGAAACAAAGATAAAAAATATTATTTCTAGAAAAAACTGGGAACTGGAAGAGCTAGTAGAGAAGTCAACATTTTCAGAAACTCGAGATAAGCTTAGTATGTTTGATTATATAGAATCTCAAGGAATAAATTTTTATATAGTAACTAATTCAAGTAAAAATAGTGTATTCCATCTATTCAGAAAATTAGGCTGGTGGGAAAGACTTAAGCATAAGTTTATATGTTCAGATGATAGTAGTAGAGGTAAGCCTTACGCAGAACCTTACGTTAGAGCTATGTTAAAATACGGTTTAGATGTAAAAGGTACTGTAGTGGTTGAAGATAGCGACGAGGGGCAACAAAGTGCAGTTTCTTGCGGTCTAAGAGTTAAAAAGGTATCCGTACCTACTGAAGTTAATATTAGCTTAATAGAAAATATTTTAAAAGAAAGTAGAAATGGAAATTTGTAGAATAGAAGATTTTAAAGGTGGTTGGTTTATAGGAGATTTTGAACCTTCATTATTGAAGACTTCTGACGTAGAAGTAAGTATAAAAGTACATCCTAAAGGTGAACAATGGCCAACACATTACCATAAAAAAGCTACAGAATATAATGTAATTATATCCGGTAAAATGATACTACAAGACACAGCATTACGAGAAGGGGATGTGTTTGTGCTAAAACCTTACGAGATAGCTGACCCGGAATTTTTAGAAGATACAAAGATAGTTTGTGTTAAAATTCCTGGAGCTAAAGATGATAAATTTGAATTATGAGTATTAAACTAATTGCACATAGAGGTAACCGTTACGGTACAGAAACTGAAAATGAAAATAAGCCCGAATATCTTGATAAAGCTATACAAGAAGGTTTTTACGTAGAAATAGATATATGGACTGAAGGGGAAAAAGTCTTTCTCGGGCATGACGAGCCAAAGTATGAAGTTACTATGCAGTGGTTGCTAGAAAGACATGATAGTGTTTATCTTCATGCTAAGAATATTTCTTCTTTTCTTTACTTTAAAGAACGTACAAGGTTTAATACTTTCTACCATACTACAGAAGATTTTGTAATCACATCAAATGGAGAGACTATCATTAGAGAGACAAGTATTGTACCTGATATATTTTATCCTAATAATGTAATTTTTACAATGCCAGAAAATGCTAAATTAAAATTACCTATTTATAGAAATGTTATTTCCGACTACGCTGGTTTAATTTATAATTTTGATCACCCTGATTATAATAAATTACCAGAAATACTTAAATTAAAAACTGAAACTGCTCCAGAAGAGACAAAAGCAGAACCAGATAATATTGTTCAACTAAATGGTTAACGATTACGCACATCTTAATAGAGAAGAAAATCTCCCAGTAAAGAAAGATCTAGCTAAGTTAATTACCCTACTAGAACTTCAAGATATAAATTACTGGGTTGATTTCGCAACTCTGGAAAAAATCCATAACAACAGAAAGTCGTTATACTATCTTAACGCTTTTGATATTTGTATTATGAAAGAAGAATATGAAAAAGTACTTAAGATAGTTTACGATAATAGTTTTTGGATTTCTAATATTAAGGATGATGTTATACGAATAGCGCCTGAAGGTATAGAGCTTAAGGATGAATCAGATGGTACAAGAGCAGTAGATAAAGTTTTCTCAAAAACTACTCCTACATTTGATAGAATATTAAAGTGGATATATATTTGGTCATATGATTACACAGACGAAAGAAAAGAGTTTATTTCTCTAGGGCTTCCTAATAGAGATTTTACTTATAATAAGGAGATACTACATACTAAAGAAACTAAAGAGGTATGCGGAATAAAAGTTAAAGTGCCGAAATATTATGATCTAATTAAACTTATAAGATTTAAAGATCATCCCGGAGAAGTGTTAGCTCACGGCCCTAAAAAACGTTTTATGAAAGAGACCCAATGGGGTTTTTGTAACTATAGAAGGGACGAATTATGAGAATAGCTGTAATGATGTCTGGTCTTCCAAGATATATAGATAGAAATAAAAACTTAATGGAAGGTTTCTACGGAGATCATGAAGTAGATTATTTTGTACATTCCTGGTTTGACCCAGAAAAAGAAAACGAAGACGCTAGTTGGCATAGTTATAAAGTAAAAATAGATAAAGCTATACCTGATAAAATTAACAAATACTATGCTCCTAAAAAACAACTTCTAGAAAGACAAAGAGACTTTTACGTACCTAGAGAATATCATTTTAACACCGGGTGGCCTCAGCCTAATTTTGTTGCATATTCTCATTTTTACTCTCTTAAGCGAGTTAATGAACTAAGAAAGCAATATGAGAGAGAAAACAATATTAAATATGATATGGTTGTTAAACATCGTTTTGATGTTTATATTGCGTGTGAAATAAAATGGGAAGAATACGATTTAAACAGCGTTTACCTTCCTGATAATTGCAATGTTTGGACTGAGTTATATGATGATGTTCAGTTTAATGATATGTTTGCATTTTCTAAACCAGAAAATATGGATATTTACTGTAGTGCTTTTGATAGAATAGATGAGCTTTACACAAATAACCTTATGAGGTTTTCATGTGAAAATTTTTTAACGTATGTATTACTTGAGAGCGATGTTAACGTAGTTCCTTTAAGATTTAATAGAAGCTTTATTTTAAGAGAAGTAGAGACGTATGATTTACATTGGGGTAGAACGTTTTCTGATGAAGAAGAACTTAAACGAATGAGGGTTTATGGGCGTAATAAAAATACCTAATGTTACTTTAGCTGCTGTTACATGCATCAAACACTGGTCAACTGTAAAAGCTTTGATGTATTCTTCAAGAGTAATTGATTATGATTGTATTAAACTAATTACTAATGTAGATAGAAGCTATTTTAATAATGTAACTTTACCAGACAAAATTGAAGTAATTAATATAGGCAGAGATCTAAAGAGTAAAGATGAATACTCTGAATTTATGCTTTATGAGTTTAAAGATTATATTGATACAAATCATGTATTATCTATTCAATATGACGGGTTTGTTATTAACCCGTATGAGTGGAAGAGTGAGTGGTTAGAGTATGACTATATAGGTTCTCCGTTTCCACCATTTTATAGAAATATAGAAAACCCAGAAGAAATTGTAAGAGTTGGTAACGGTGGTTTTTCTCTTAGATCTAAAAAATTTATTAGTCTGTTTTCAGAACTTAATTTACCAATTAAAAAAGACAGTCTAGCTGGTATAGCAGAGGATAATCAACAATGTTGTATGTATCATAGTACTTTTGTAAATAATGGTATTAAATTTGCTCCGTTAGAGGTAGCTGTAAAGTTTGCTCATGAAAACTTCACTCTTACAGAAGAAGTAAAAAAAGAGATTACACCTTTTGGATTTCATACTTGTAGAGGTTATGAAGGTCCAGAAGAATTTGAAAATTTTTATTACCCATATTTTAACGAATAATGAAAACTATAAAAGAAGATATAAACACGGAACTAAAAGCTGCAGAAAAGCTTTTATCATCAAGTTGGAATAACGATTATAGAAAAGCATATCTTGCAGGTAAGATATATGTACTAAGAAAACTTCTTGAACAAGATAGTAGAGGTAAATATAATAAAGTTAATGATTGAAGATCTAGACGAGATTTACGGGTTTAAAGTTAAAATAGGGCCTGGGGGGATTGTCATTCTAGTTGACTATAAACCGACTGAAGAAGAGTCTGAGTCTATGACTAATTTTGTTTGCGGTTATTTAATTGAGGAAGGTTTTTTTGATAAGACTGAGATTATTAGAGTAGAAATAGTAAGAAGAAAAAAATAATATGTTTGAAAGTTCGAAGGCAAATTTTTTAAGAAGAATGCACGAAAAATGTTATCGTGATAGATACTTCGTAGGAGAAGGTATCGATATTGGTGCAGGTGCTAATCCTCTTAATTATATGATGCTTTACGCAACAGATAAAGATGGTAAGGCTGTAGAATATAAGCAAAGAGGTCTTACTACAAATAAAGAACTATATAATA
>Ga0070750_10001271_pt1 | contig 14014 bp, 4 predicted proteins | sample VirMetDEL_Nov_24_FD_77013 | JGI IMG/M metagenome (GOLD analysis project Ga0070750, IMG submission 77013) | Aqueous microbial communities from the Delaware River and Bay under freshwater to marine salinity gradient to study organic matter... | ecosystem: Environmental > Aquatic > Marine > Coastal...
AGTTGCTTATGGTATCATGCATGTTTCTGGAATCAAATATAGTTGGGTTGAGCCATGTGGTTTTCAAGGTATTTATCCTAACTTTACTACAAGCACGGTTTATGATCACGGTAATGGACAAGACTCATATTCTATCGGTTATAATGGACAAACTGCGGTGACAGAGATATTGGCAGGATCGACACAACAATATGTACCAGCGTGGTCACAAGTAGAACACTCAATAGTAGGCGACGCTTGGACGCCTGGTACTAAAGACGCAACATTTAATCCTTTTACAGAAGCAGAAGCACAACATGGTCCAGCTACAACGGTAGATCCAGCAACTCTATCTCCACAAGCAGCAACGCCTGGAGCAACCCCATTAGTAGAAAGTGATTTAAGTAATACAACAACACTTTATGGTGACGGTAGTGCCGCTTTATCACCGTATACTCAAGACGATAGATTTACTATATCACTAGGAGGTTCTGGGCAAAAAGATATTCAATCAGTTTTAACAGGTAATCCCGTTCTTGGTGTTTTATATGGATTAGACACTTTAGTCGTGGACGATTGGTATGAATTACGCGTCCATTATAACGTTGTAGGAGGTGGATCAATGACTGGTAGCGTAATATTAAGAGACGTACTAGAAGTTGGACTGGCTTATAACGCACCTTTACCTAATCACGTTGGATTATATAGTGGTTTAGGAAGTCCAATAAATAGTGGGGGTCTTGCATTGCACGACGATGGGGCAGGTTTATTAAAAGGCGTATTCCAAGTGCATAGTTCTAGCCAAATGGCAACTAGTACAGGCGGTGGTGCTTTGAATAAGATTAGAATATTGTTTAATAATATTTCCCCTGATATTGAAATAGAAAAGATACAGTTGTATGATATATCTACCACAGGAACGGGTGGAACTTTATCAACTGGCGTAGGGCACAGCTGGACAACAAATAATCAAACTCCTTTAGTTAACTATTATAGTACTCCAAGTTTATATTCTCTCGGTAATAACGTTGTATGGAACAATTCTGTTTCTACTGGCGAGTACTTATTACAAACATTTCAAGAGGTAGGTGCGGTTACGCCTCAAGCTAATGATGATGGCTATGAATTAAAGTTTACTATTTCTGGATATTCTAGTGGGGAATTAAAAGGGTATATAAACAACGATTTAGGTGACGCGGGTGTTGGTACGTGTGAAGGTTTTTATTTTGACAGTATTGATGGAGATGGTGAATACATTATAACTGGTAATTTTGATGGAAGCGGTGGAACGATGACAAGAGACGGTGTTGCAGTTCCTGGGGCTGTAATTGCATCTAGCGCTGTTACGGTACCTGCAACTTTTACTACTAATAGTAGTTATGATGGTAAATTAGTTTTTTCACCAGCGGTTAGTAGCGGAACAACTCTTTCGTTAAGCAACGTATCACTTATAGACTTAAGTAATACTTTTGTTTCTGGATCAATAGACGCTTGGAATTTTAGCGGGTTTGATAGCACGTACGATAGTTTTATTGATTTTGACAGTGTAAACGAAAATATTGTATTTAATAACTCGCCTCTAGATTCAAGTGGGGTAATTCTTGGCACAAGCGCTGGTAGCACAGATAGAATACAAATAGAACAAGCTATAACTACTAAAGTATTTAAAGATGAGTTTTATAAAATTAAATTTGATCACGATTTAACGGATGGTTCTATTAGCGGGTATTACTTCAATAAAAATGGAGAAGGATTTAGAATTGCCAGCACAACGGGTGATGGTACTTATAATACTACTCACGCAATAGGTGATGCTAACGATAAAGCACCCGATGAACTAAGTGAAACATTTGTTATATATGTAAATAGTGTTTCTGGAAACGGTTTAAATGGTACGCTAGATAATTTTTTCATGCAAAAAGAGTATATTGATTTTGAACCAACAACTGTCTCTTATAGCGAAGACGTTAAGGGTTGGACTAGTTTTAAGTCGTTTATACCAGAGTCAGGGTTAAATCTATCTAAAAAGTACTATACTGTTAAGGACGGAAAACTATGGATGCACCATGACGAGCAGACAAGAAATTGGTTTTACAACGAAATAGATGGTGATGGTGCTCCAATAATAGCAAAATCAACAATAACAGCAGTTTTAAATCAAGATCCATCTCTAGTAAAAATATTTAACACGTTTAATTACGAAGGTAGCCAATCAAAAGTAGACCAATATAAGATTGATTCTGATACTAATATTTCAAACATGGATTATCACAACCTAAAACCAGATAAACCTGGCTGGTATGTAGAGTCTATAGAAACAGATAAACAAAAAGGATCTGTTAACGAGTTTATAGAAAAAGAAGGAAAATGGTTTAACTATATAAAAGGAAACGTAAATGATATAAAAACTAGTGATTTAAGTTTTCAAGGTTTAGGAATAATTTCAGACATACAACCGGTTGCTCAATCAAGCAGTAGTAATGGTAATGGAGGTAGCGGTGGTGGTAACGGATATTAATAAAAAAAATGAATTTAATAAAAAGTATAAAACTAGATTTATCAGATTTGCCTCATTCAGGCGGAACAAGAGTTTTGACATTATCTGGAGAAAAAGGCGCTTCTTTTATTGTTAAAGTTATAGGTCCATCAGGGTATTATAATTTTTTATCAAAAACCTTTGATACGAGTGAATCTACGCAAAGTAGTTTTAAAGGTGCTATAGAAAACAGCGGTGTTAATGTTTCTATAAAATTTCCTGATCAAAAAGCTACTACTGGGTGGAATTCTTATGAGTATAGAGTTTATGTATATCCTGATGTTCACAAAAATGTTCAAATAAGTTCTAACATTGGTGATCAAAATGTTTTTTATAGAACAATAACACAATTAGAAAATAGAGTTGTAACTTTTGATATGAGACATACTAGTCCAGATAATGTTACATTTGTTACGTCGTTAACGTCTACCGGAAATAACGCTTCTAATTCCCCTAAAACGCTTAAACTTGATCAAAATATAACTAACACCGCTACTGATGCTGGTGGATTTGGGCTTACGTTAACAAGACAACCAGTGGAAACTGATTTTGTATTTATAGCAACAGATACTGTTAACGGGGCAACGACCAGTAGTAATAAAGTGGTGATTGATAGTTTAACAGACGTAGGAGTGGGAATGATTATTCATAGTTTAGGTAGTGGAGGTGGTACTCTCGTGGGGACTCCTACTATTTTAGAAATAGACGAAGTTAACAAAGAGTTAACACTATCGTCTGCGCAAACATTTCCAGACGGACAAGCTCTGATATTTAGAGCTATTGGATTTGACGCTATAAGAAGCGCCGCTGGTGTTGGTTTTACATTTGAAAAATTATCAGTAACAGCAGATGAAATTAGTAAAACTGTAAGAACGACAGCGTCTGGTACGACAATAAATTTAAACGGTACGTATGGCATCGCTGGCAACTCGGGTGTTACAATTTCTGGTGTTAATATAGTTAACACCTCTACAAACATAGTGAAAGCTGTAACTGCGAGTAGTTCTGCTGGAAGTATACTAATGGACGTTGCTCAAGTTGTTAAAGCTGGTAGTAAAATATATTTTCACGGATGCACGGATACTATTAGATTAAAAGGTAATATTATAATAGATCAATATCCTACAAAAAATATTTCTATTAATCTTGCAACATCTGGTTTTATAACAGCGGGAGTATCAGGTTCCTAAAACAAAACAATAAATCATGCCAACAAAAATAGTACTAGAAAACACAATTCAAAACACATCTTTGCAAGTAGGAGACGTAGCTTATTATGTGCCTAACGTTGTTAATGAAAGCTCTAACAATGCTTCTATTAAAAACTCTAGCGACGATCCTATAGAGTTAGGTAAAATAACAAAAATAAATGAAGGCTCTATACATGTAGATACTGTTGTTACTAATTTCCAAATTGGAGACTTTGTAATGTTTTCTAAAAATAAGTTAGCAAACAATACTAGTTTACTAGGTTATTACGCCGATGTAAAGCTGGTTAACAATTCAACTGATAAAGCGGAGCTGTTTTCAATAGGATCTGAAATATCGCAAAGTAGTAAATAAAACACAAAAACTGTAACTATAAATACATAAATTAAATAATATGGCAGAAAATAATAAAACCCCTTTTAAATGGCTTCAATTAGCTGCTTTAGGTATTAGCGCGGCGGCTGCTGGGTATGGTGCTTTTCAAACTAGTAGAAAGAACAAAAGAGACAGGGCAGATTTACAAAGATATAACCAGCAGTTTGACAAACAAATGGCGGCTTATGAAAAATCTGAATTTCAACCTTTAGACGCAGAAGCTTTAAAACAAGAAAATATATACGAAGATTTAACGGTGGACACTCAAGCCGCTGATTATGCTAGAGAACAATTTCAACAACAACAAGCAAATATAATGCAAGGCATGCGAGGAGTTGTTGGATCTTCAGGCGTAGCTGGTTTAGCACAAACAATGAGCAATCAAGCAGTTCAACAATCTAAGCAATCACAACTTACTATAGGTCAGCAATTGCAACAAAATAGAAGAATGCAAATGCAAGAGAAATCTAGACTACAGGGACAAGAGAGACAAATACAATTAGCTAACATGCAAGGTGCTAGGCAGTTTGAGATTGATAAAAGAGATACGTTGATGGGTGTTACTGGTCAAAAAATAGCTGGAGCACAGCAAGCAATGGCTGGTAATCAAGCAGCGATGGGACAAATAATGGGTGCTGTTGGTCAAATTGGATCATCTGCCGTTAGTGCTGATTGGAAGAATGAAGAAAAGCAAATAAAGGATTTATTTGATAAAATAAGAAACCGATAATATGGCAGCGAATCAAACAATAATAAAAGCAGCGGGGCAGAGGTATTCTTCTGTTCCAACAGATTATTCTGGATACTTACAAGGGTTGACTAGTGTAACAAACGCTATAATAGAAAAAACAAAAGCCACACAAAAAGATCAGGCTTCTATAGACAAGTTGATGGTAGATTTTAACTCAAAAATCAAACCATATGAATTACTTGTAAAAAATAAAATAGGAAACGCAGATAGTCCAGAACAAGCCATGGCGATGTCAAAACACTTTAGCGAGCAAAAATTAAGGTACGAAACATATATGACGAAAATACATGAAATGCTAAGTGACGGTAAGCAGCTTACAAACTCTATAGATCCACAAACAGAACTATGGTTAAGATCGTTTGGTGGTGGTGACTTTAATAAAGAGTACTCTATAACAACGCCAGCTGTAGGAGAAGAAGGAGATGAGGACTACGTGCCAGAAAAAAAGCACACGTTTAACATGGATTTTAGATTAGACGAAAACCTTAACGTAGAAGTAATAGGCCCAGATGGTGAATATATAAATATGGATGAGTTAGAGAATAAGCTAAACTTACCCGGTAGTAACGATGGCGCATCAGTAAGTACGTTAATCACTAAGTTCGCTACTTTGCCCGGCGTAAGATATAAAGATGACGGCTTTACTGCTCCCTCTGAAAGAAACTTTCTTGCCCAAAAAGCGAATACTTTAAGAGAGATTAAAAACTTATTAAAGAATGGAGACGGCGATATTAGCGGAAATAATGTTACTGAAGCTTTTATGTTTGATGAAATAGCGCAAATAATGGAAAATGATCAAACCGTGGAAACTAGTTTTTTAAAATGGTATCTTTCTGATACGGAAGGCGAGTTGTTTCCAACGGGTTTTGCAGATCAATATAACGAATACAGTGTAGATATTAGTGGGGAAATAGAGGAAAAACAACTAGCTATTATAGCACAAGACTTATTAAAAAACGATCCAAATATCAAAGCAGATTTAGAGAGATATATAGATTACTTATTAGAATTAAATAGATAATATGGGAATAGTAAAATCACCTTTAAGACATAGAAATACGTTAACTGATCACGATACTTTATCCGAAGCGGATCACAATAAATTTCACGGTGGCGAAAAAGCAAATTTTAAAACTATAGAAGAGGAAAATGATTTTAGAAACTTTATAAACAAATCTAATCCTGACTACGCTAAGGATTTTAAGGTTGATATAGAAAACACAACTGGAAAACTAAATAATCGTACCATTAGAAAAGCTTACGAAGAATACGGTGGATTATATCAAGATTATAAAGGTAAGATACATGTTTTTGAGCAAAAGGAAATAAAGGCAAAAGAAACTTTTGAAAAAATACCAAATCTAGCTCCCTGGGCATCAGACTTAAAAACACCCACAACCAAGCAAAGAACACAACGTAAGCCTCTTGGGGTTGACTATCGAGGTAATGTGTTATATGATCTAGACAGATATGAATTCACGGAAAACATGGGTGAATATTTTAATAATGGAGATTTATCTGAGAGTGAATTTAGAGATAGATTAAAAAGATTGATGCAGCGAAGTAGGTATTCTAACCAAGATTTTGACTGGCAAAATATTTACGCTAAAGAAACTGGGGGAATTTTTAATAGTCAAATTACTTTAGTAAACAAGCTATCTGGTAGCGAGCTTATTGTAGATTTGAAAAAAGATTATTTTCGTTCTGACGACGTAAGCGATTTTATCAATGGTTATGACGTAATAACCTCTGTCGGAGATGAGAAAAAAATGCAAGAACTAGCAGAGAAACAGCCTAATCCTTTGCTTGAATTTAACACAAAGTATAATGGTAGATTAATAACTAACTTAGAAGATTACAATCAGGTTTTATTTCCAGAATACGAAAAAAGTGTAGTAAAAATACCAGTAAAAAATAAAGTAACAAAGAAAAATAAAGAGGCTACCGAGCACAAAAACAATCCTGTTATAGCAAAGGAATCCGAAAATAATGTAGAATTAGATTACACAAAGGTCGAGCAAATTGACGGGGTGTGGTACGCTCTCCATAAGATTAACGGGCAAATGGTAGAAATAGACAACTCTAATATCAAAAGCGAGTTAAATTGGTCCAACGCATTTAAACCCTTAAGTAAGTTTAACGAAAACCATGGTATATATGATTTATTTTTCGGTGGGCACGACAACTACATAGACGCTCAAATTAGCATGGACAACTTTTTTAATCTAGACGAAGAAGATGCCGCGGGGTTACTTAACGATAGACTCAGTAAGATAGGTTATGAAGTAGTGGTTACAGGTGGTTTTGATGGAATGGGACAATATTCTACACAGTATATTACTGTTAGAGAGACTTTTTCTGCTGATAAAAAAGAAATAATAATAAACTTACCGTGGGATATAACGGGGCTTACGGAGGGTGGCAAAAGAAATATTGCTAGAAAAGAATTTATTAAACTACATAATTTTTTAAGTCCACATCTAAAAAAACTGTCTCACACTAAAAACGGATCTGATAATAATTACGAAGAACACGAAGAACTACTAGAAAATATTACCTTAACCGAACCTGAAAAAAATAAAATTGCTTTAGAGGCAGGTTTAATAAATTATGAAGATAGTTTTGTTGATCCTTCCGGCGAGTATCATTATCACTATAAGAGAGCTGCAGATGTACTTGCTTTTAATGGTGTCTCTACTGAAGACGCACTGTATGAAGCAAAAATCAAAGATATGTCTTTAGATTATTTAATTGATGAAAATGAAAATACCGCTAGAGAGCTTAAGTCTAAAGATTACCATAATGAAATAGAGGGTACCAACAAAGAATATAAAGTTAAAAACGTTTTACTTTCAAAAAAAGAATCTCTTAATAAAAAAATAAGTAAATTTAATTTAGATTACAACTCTAAATTAGATGCTCTTGCTAACCACTCAGACTGGGAGGTTTACAACGCTTTTATGAAAGTTTACCAAGGTAACGGTCAGTTTGAGTTTGAGAAGGTAGATCTAACTACAGAAACTATAGAAGGTACTTATACAGGAACTTATAGAACCGGTGGGTTTGGCCCACACACTGATATTAGAACATCGAAAGATGGAGAAAATTTAGTTGGAGATGCTGGTTTTTGGAAGTATGAGCAAGATTTTGAACAAGACTATAGTCAAGAAGTTAGTTATTATGATGAAGTAGAGGTAGAGTTAGAGAATGGCACGAAAGTCATGTGTCCTAGAGGATTTTACAACGATTTTATCGTAGCAAGTAATAATTTATTTCAAATGAAAGACGATATAGATGCTTTTGAGATTGAGACTTTAACTGGATTAGACGAACTTAAATTAGAACTTGGAGATGTTGAAGGTTTGATACAAGTTGCTAATCTTAACTACGACGATTGGGAAAAAACATACACTAAACTAGGGTTAGGGTTTGCAGATTTATTCATGAATATATGTTATGGATCGCATACTATGGGTCGTAATTTAATGGGGATGGACGCTATTAAAGACGTTTCTACTGGTTTTTTAGCGTTTCAAGATGAATCTAATAGAATTACAAATAGTTTCCAAAAAACTTGGAGAGAGTTAGATCCAACTATCGAATCTAACTTAAATCCATTTAGTGCTGGATTTTGGAGTGAAGCTAATAGAGAATGGGCGTGGAACGGTTTTATAGAACAAGTACCTATTCTTGCTGCTTACATGGGTAACCCGTGGATGAGTTATCCTCGAGTGTTTCTAATGGGATACGGTGACGCGCAGTTACAAATGGAAAGAGAGTTCCGTGAGACTGGGAAAGAAAGAGGTTTTTGGGAAAAAACAGCTATAGCAACTACCTATTCTGCTTCTGAAGTAGTTTTAGGTGCTTTACCTACAAGATACATTACGCCAAGATGGATGGGTGGAGCTAAAAATGGATTGTCAAATCTTTTATGGACTAAATTCGTTCCTAAGAAGTGGAAGTTGCTTAGCAATAAAGCTGTAGAGACTACCATACGAAAGAATCCTAAGTTTAATGGCATGTTAAACAATAGTATTTCGCAACATATTATAGCCACTTCTCCAAATTTATTTGTAGCTAGATATGGTGAATACTACACTGAGGGTTGGGCACAAATGATACAAAACGCGGTAATGGGACGCCCGGTAATGGAGCACGTAAAGGAAGCTCAAGATTTAGGTTTTCTTATTGGTGGTGGTATGGCAGACGTTAGTTTCGCCCACGGGACAGTTTTAAATTATTATTCTGACGTAAATAGTTGGGAGGCTTATAACGATAATTTAGCAGAAAAAAATGATTTACTACAAAAAACCAGTAACTTAAAGTTAAAAATAGATTTAATACTTCAAGGAGCACATGACGGAGATATCGATTTGCAATTGGATATTATGGCAAAAGCAGAGCAAGATATAGAGACGAACGTTAAGTTAATAACAGATCTTGATACTGAAATGAGAAATATTATTGAGGCGCAAGAAAAGAAGGTTTTAAAAATTGGTAATAAGTTTTTTACATTATACCAACAAAACTTCGAGGCAATGCAAAATATAAGATTAGAAGCTGAGTCTATTGCCAATAACAAAACAATAGGAGAGGACACAAAAAACAAAAGACTTGAGAAATTAAAAGTAAAATTTGACGCACATCAAGACGTTAGAAACATGCTTAAAAATGACGAGGTGTTTGGAGATCATTGGAAGGCGTTCGAAGCTAGTCAAGTAGAGGAAGACGTGGAAAGAAGAGGGGAAATAATGGGTAAAGTTACTACCGAACTAATGGAGGGTGGTAATGCAAATCCAACTGATCAACAAATAAACGAGGCCGCTCAAGAAGAGTATTACTTTCAAGAAATAAACAACGACCACAACAAAAGAAGAAGAACTAAATTAGCTAGAGATTTTAACAATTTTCAAGAAGCAGACGATGCTATCAAGGCGTACGACAAGTTATTGAAAGATGGAGAAATAGACGAGGGTGAATACAATAAACTGGTTGAAGGGGCTAAAGATGGAACTGATTTAGGAGCCACTATAACATTAAAAAATGGAGATACCTATGCGTATCAAATAGTTAGAAATGCCGCAAAAGCAGGTAGAGCAAAAACTAGAGTACACGAGCAGGGGCATCAAATGGTAATAGAAGCCTTTGGAGAAAACTCACAGGTAGAAGCTTTAGTTGCTCAACAACTGTTAAACTTCGTGCAGCATAAAGACGCGGATTTATATGCTTTACTGACGATGAGAATAGAAAAGAATGAAGAGGGCCAAATGAAGATGAATGAGGTTATACCTAACTTCTTAGAGCTAGTTTCAGAGGGTAAAATTGATTTTGATTCTAAGAAAAATAGAGGTTTAGGTAGTTTAATAGGTAATTTATTTGGCTGGGGAGTTTCTGATGCCACCGGCACTAATTTTAGTTTTGACTTTGAAGGAGAGGAAGATGCCGTTAACTTCATTATTGGATTAGGTAAAAAACTATCCGATAAAAGTCTTACTATGAAAGATAGAGCTCAGATGAAAAAGAACGCTCTTTCTAAAATCGCATTAGTAAAAGACGTTAAAAAAGCGTTAAAAAAAGGTCAGAAAATTAAAAAATCTACAGTTAACTTAGACGAAGGCACTGGAGATATATCTCAGAAAATAGATCGTTATACTGACAACGCTACGACAGAAGAAGATTTGTTCAAAAAAAATCCTGACACTGGAGTTATACCGTTTAACAACATATATAACGGTATAATACAGGGTAAATTTGATAGAATATTTGGCGCTAACATATCGCAAGAACAAAAAGTAATACAAAGAAAAAAACTTGCAGATAGATTTGCTGGTATGACAGAAGAGGGTGGGTACGATCCTGCTAAAACCCCTCTACTGTCAAAATGGATGTATGGTGGTAGCGGTAAGGCTGGTCATATTATTTACTCTGGATTAGCCGCTAAGTTAGATTTGTTTAAGAAAGGTGAGAAAGCGAAACGAGAAGTGCGTGGAGACGAAGTTACTGAAACTGGTAAAACAGTTTTTGAGGGCATGGTTGATCCTAGTACCACGCAAGACAAGACCAGTGAGAAACGTGGACCTAAACAAAGAGTATTAACAAGCTTGTCTGATATAGATCTTATAAATAATGAGTTTATTGACGATAAGGTAATGAAAACTATTTCAGATGTAATCGACAAAAATCCACCTGATTTAGAACAGCAGTTAACTAATATTATAGAAAAAGAATTCAATAAAGTTATTATTGAAGGAATGGGTGGTAACATTAAAGGTAATCAAAAAGACGGGCCTATAATACAAGAAGATTACGAGGTCTTTGTAAATACGCAATATAAAAATGTGATCGAAAGTTTATCAGATGATGTTATAAAAAAGAACTATAACAAGTTATTTGACTTGAAAAAAATAGGTAAGGAAAAAAAGATTACCAGAAAAAAGGACAAACCTGAACTTAAAAAAGATAGTTACTTTGAAAAAGATATATTTGCTAAGAAAGTTAACAAGGTTAAATGGATTAAACACTTTACGCAAGGTGGTTATACAACGTTGAGAGCAAGGCAAACGGCGTTAGCAAAACTAATAGCTGAAGCAAAATCTAAGGACGTTATAGATAATTATTTAAACACAGATATTAGTGGAGCTACAAGAGCAACATTAGAAAAAGTTTCGAAAAAATTAGATAGGCAAAAAAATCAAATAAGAAGTTTTGATTCTATTCAATATGCTAAAAAACAAGATGTAACTGTTAGTCAACTTGTAGAAGGTAAAAACTTTGGTACAGAGATAATTAAAAAGGCCTATAACTTTAAACTAGGAACATTATCGGAAGATTTTAATATACCACTTTGTCCATTAGTTAATGGAAGAAGAGACTTAAACGCTCCGTTTCCAAATGGAAAAGGAACTTATGATGAGGTATTTACAAGGGCATTAAATGACTTCGTTAAAATGTTCCCTGAATTTAGAGATATTTTTAGAAGCACGCTAACAGGAGGTAAAAGAGCTGGTTGGTACACAAGTGTCGATAATTTTGATGTTAATATTCCTGAGACAGGTACACCTCAAAAAAATAAATCTAAAAAATCTTATTCTGAGACTGGTACTAAGTTTCTTAAACCAGGTTTTGTTAAATTATTTAGCGACCCAGACTTTTTAATGGACCAAAACGAAAGATTACCGTTGTTAAAGGATTTGTTTAAGGCTATAGAAACTTATTTAAATACTGGTAATAACAAACAAAATGTTTGGATATTTGAAGAGATACTAAAAGATACTAGTAAACACATGAGTACGTTTACAAGAATATTAGCTCCAGTTGGCTTTGTACCTAAAATAAATGGTAAATATGTATTTGATCAAGAGATTGTAGAGGAGCATACAGATCCTCAAAATCAAGTCGGGAAAGGACTATTGTGGGCTGCTTATCACGGTGAGGTAGATATTATGTGGAAGACTATAGGGCAGTCTTATATGCAGGGAGCAATATTGAAAAAACACGATCCTGAAGGAAACCTTAAGTCAGCCATGCCTGAAGAGTATTATCAATTTACTGTTCCCTTGTTAAAAGCTGGATTGTTAGATTTAGACCCTGGTATGGCGTCTGTTATTAGACTTGCTAAGTCAGGACCTGAAAATAATTCTAACATAGTAGATTTAAATATATACTATTTAGATCCTATGGGTATAAATAAATCTATAACTGAGTATTTTGGCGTAGATACAGATCGAGAAATTACTCCAGAAATAATAAAAATACAAAACGAGACAATAGTAAAAGTATTAACTGGAAAGATAGCACAAGACCAAGCTACCAACGAGCTTAATAGTAGACTGAAGCTAAACGACATGATAGATTCTAAAAAAGCCGAATCTAAAATAAAAAATAGCAAAGCTATGAACATGGCTAGAGCTATAAATATAAACACACCATCGAGAGGTATGAGTGCTTGGGATTTTGATGACACGCTAGCAACTACCAAGTCTGGAGTTAGAGCTATAATACCTAACGAAGACGGCACGCCACAACCTGGTAGAAAGGTTATATTTCTAGCCGGTGGAGCTGGTAGTGGTAAATCTAACGTTGTTAAAAAACTAGGTTTAGAAGAACAAGGGTTCAAAATAGTTAACTCTGACATATCATTAGAGTGGCTAAAGAAAAACTCTGGATTGCCAGAAAACATGAACGATCTTACCCGAGAGCAGTTAAGCGAGTTAGGTAGATTACAAGCGCAGTCTAGAAAAATATCTAAAGGTAAAATGATGAAGTACCAAGGTAACGCTGATGGCGTTGTTGTTGATGGTACTGGTGGCTCGATTAAAGCTATGGAGAAGCTCGTTAAGGAGTTTAAAGACAAAGGATATGATGTAAGTATGGTTTTTGTAGAAACCTCCTTAGAAACAGCCTTAGAACGTAACGCAAATAGAAAAGAAAGGTCTTTACTAGATAAAATCGTTGTTAAAAATCACGAAGCCGTACAGGGTAATAAAGATGGATTTAAAGAAATGTTTGGCGAGAGATTTATGGAGGTTAAAACTGATAATTTAACCCAGCAAGACGCCATGCCAGAAAGTCTTACTAGTAAAATGAATGACTTTGTTAGCGGATATAAAAAGATTAGATTAGACGCTGAGGAATTTGCTACCCAAGGAGCAGAGATACTAGAGCAAGGCGGTGAGTTTGATTTCAGTGAATTTAACGTTGTAACAGAAGGCGCTCAAGGACCTATGTTTAAAACAGCTATGGATAGAGCTAAAAAGTTTGGAACTAAAGACACTTACGTTTTAACGGCTAGACCGCCAGCTGCCGCTGAACCAATACAGCAATTTTTAGCCTCTCAAGGGTTAAACATACCTCTAGAAAACATAACTGGTTTAGGTAACAGTACCGGTGAGGCTAAAGCAGAGTGGATGTTAGGTAAGTTTTCAGAAGGATATAATAACATGTTTTTTGCTGATGACGCAATGCAAAATGTTGAAGCCGTTAAAGACGTGCTAGATCAGCTTGATGTTAAGTCCGAAGTCGTTCAAGCTAAAATACAATTTAGTAAAAAGATGGAGTCTACTATGGACGAGATTTTAACTGATCCAAAGATGTTTAAATCAAAGCAACAAGCGTCTTTAAACGACGTAAAGAACGTTAATAGGCTAACCAACGACGGTGTGTAT
>Ga0070750_10001272_pt1 | contig 14012 bp, 11 predicted proteins | sample VirMetDEL_Nov_24_FD_77013 | JGI IMG/M metagenome (GOLD analysis project Ga0070750, IMG submission 77013) | Aqueous microbial communities from the Delaware River and Bay under freshwater to marine salinity gradient to study organic matter... | ecosystem: Environmental > Aquatic > Marine >...
AAAAGGCAGTGGTAATGTGCAGTCTACACTCAAAACATTTACGTCTAGTGGAAGTGGTGATACTACAATCAGTGAAGCCGATAACTCTACCGTTGCTGTACAAACAGACACTTACGAGTTTGATACAGCATTAGTTGACGATAATAGATCCGCAGGTGGTGGTGTTACTTTTGGAGATGGGAACACGACAATTAGAAGACCTCAAGACAGTTCTAATACAAGTGGCTTAGTTAACGAAACATATTATACAACAAGTTATGCAACTCTTTTTGGTGGCGTTGGACTTACTAATATAAACAGATCAGATTTTGCTATGTCCTTTACTCATGCGTTTTTAGAAGATGGTACACCTATAAGTGGTGCCATTGTAGGCCCAAGTGGACCTAGTACATTTGATGGGGTATCGGCAGATCAACCTGATACAAACACAACTCATTCTCATGCAGGTGCCACATATCGTTTTATGAGATGGAATAGTGCTTTGGTTGGCGTTAACAATGGTAACGGCGGTACTTTTGCAATAGAAATGTTTATAGACTCAAACACAGGTAAAGCTGTTGTTAGAATTGTAGGTGGTCGTGGAGCCTTTAATCAAATTAAAAACGTAGATGTTGTAGGTCCAACAGCAGGTAGACGATTTATATTTACAAATAATTTAGCAATATCATGTGTTTTAACTGGTACAAATCCTTTTAATGCAACAGTATCGGCTGGTGCAACTAATCAAGTAGATAGAGATTCGACAGATAGTTCTTTTAGTTTAACAGGTACAATATCTGGCAATGATGGCAGTAGCAGACCTTTTGCTCTAAAAGATATTAATGATGGAACTGGTAGCGTTAATGAAGATGCCTACACGGGAACTAAATCAGTGAGTGCTTTCTAATGCCTATGCAATCTTTAAAATTTAAGCCAGGAATAATATCAGATATTACATCTTATAGTAATGAAGGTGGTTTTGTTGATGGTGATAAAGTAAGATTTAGATTTGGTTTTCCAGAAAAGTTTGGTGGCTGGGCAAAGTATACAGCTAACACATATGAAGGATCAGCAAGGCGGTTACATAACTGGGTGGCTCTTGATGGCTCTGACTTTTTAGGACTTGGTACGGAACTTAAATACTACATAGAAGAAGGTCAGACATTTAATGACATAACTCCTATTAGAAATACTACAAGTGCTGGAGATGTTACGTTTGCCGCTACAAACGGATCAACAACAATAACAATTACCGATCCCGCTCACGGTGCAAACGAAAACGATTTTGTTACATTCTCTGGTGCAGCTACGCTAGGTGGTACAATTACGGCTGCTATTTTAAATATAGAATATAAGATTGTAACGATTATAAGCTCAAACTCTTATACAATCACAGCAAGTGTTGCAGCCAATGGATCTGATACTGGTAATGGTGGTTCTAGTGTCGTGGGTACATATCAATTAAACACGGGTCTTAACACAACTGTTGGTGGAACTGGTTGGGGTGCTGGACAATGGAGTGGTACAACATCTGGTGCTTTATCAACACAGCTCAATGAAGCCTTAGATGATAGTGAGACTGCCGTTGATGTAGATGACGAAACAGGTATGAACACAGCTAACGATGTCATTTTAGTTGATGATGAGCTTATGCTTGTATCGGCAACCACGGATGACAATACAATGACCGTAGCTCGTGGACATAGTGGCACGGATGCCGCAACACATGCCGACAATACTCTTGTTAGATTAGCAGTAGGAAATGCTTTAGCTACAGATGACTTTGTTGGCTGGGGTAGTGCAGCATCGATCACGGTGCCCGGTGCACAGATTAGATTATGGTCACACGATAACTTTGGTGAGGATTTATTATTAAACGCTAGAGACTCTGGTATATTTTACTGGGATAGAACAAATGGTTTAGGCAATAGAGCAGTTGAATTAAGCACAGCTTTTTCTGGACAAACAAGTGTTCCACAAATTGCAAAACAAATTCTTGTGTCTGACCAAGACAGACATGTGATTGCTTTTGGATGTGATGGATTTGGTGCAAATAGCTCTGCTACACAAGGTAATGGTGTACAAGATCCATTGCTTATTAGATTTTCTTCACAAGAAAACCCAGTTGATTTTTTTCCAACAGCTACAAATACAGCAGGTGATTTAAGACTTGGTGGTGGATCAACCTTTGTTCAAGCTGTAGAAACAAAACAACAGATACTATGTTTTACAAACAAAACGCTACACGCCATGAAGTTTATAGGTCCGCCATTTACATTTGGTTTGCAAGAATTATCTAAGAACATAACAATTATGAGTCCAGCAGCAGCTATAGCCATAGAAGATGCGGTGTTTTGGATGGGTGTTGATACATTTTATTTGTATGCTTCTGGTCAAACACAACAGCTGCCTTGTACAGTGAAAGACAAAGTATTCTTAGATTTTAACTTTGATGAGAGAGATAAAGTTCACGCAGGTGTAAATTCTGAATTTAGTGAAATATTGTGGTTTTATCCAACAAAAGATAGCACAGAAATAGATGCTTATGTTGCGTATAATTACATAGAAAAAGTTTGGTATTATGGCACACTTGCAAGACAAGCATGGCTTGACAGAGGTATAAGAACATTGCCTATGGCTACTGGTGGTCAGTATTTATACAACCATGAAGTCGGATTTGATGATGATGGCTCTGCTATGACATCTTTTATTGAATCTGCACCAATCGATATTGGAGATGGTGATAAGTTTGTATTCTTAAAAAGGGTTATACCCGATGTTACGTTTGATGGATCAACAAGTGTTAACCCAGATGTTTCATTTACAATGAAAGCCAAGAACTTCCCAGGGTCTAACTTTAATGAGACAACACAAGGTGCGACACAAAGATCTGCAACTAGTCCTATTGAACAATTTACAGAAAAACTAGATTATAGATTGCGAGGTAGGTCTTTTGCACTTAGGATTGATTCAACTTCATTGGGTACAAAGTATAAGTTAGGTACGCCACGAGTTGATATAAGACAGGATGGTAGACGTTAATGTTAATCACCAGTATTCCACAATATATACAAGGTCTTTTAAATGCAAAAGTTGATTTGACTACAACAAATCTTACAACTTTGTTTACTGTGCCAACAACCGCAGACTTTAATGCTGCTATTGTAACATCTATATTGGTATCAGAAGATAGTGGTAATGCTGATACAATTACAGTAACACTAGTTGATACAAGCAATGCGGTGTTTAGTTTATTTAAGGTTAAAGCTGTTGGAGCTAACACAACTATAGAACTACTAACACGAGAACTAGTTTTACAAAGTGGTGAGTCCATAAAAGTACAAGCAGCTACAGCCAATAGATTACATGTGGTGGCAAGTATACAAGATGTATCGAAGACAAGAGTAACAACAAGTGCGTTAGCACAGATATAGGATTGAAAAATTAACAATTACTTGGTATTATAAGCTATGGGTATATTTAAGAATTTTACTAAAACATTAAAAAAAGCTGCACCAATTATTGGAGCGGGTATTGGTATGTACTTTGGCGGGCCGATGGGTGCTTCAATTGGATCGGGTATTGGATCTCTTGCAGCAGGACAAGACACAGAACAAGCTTTATTAAATGCCGCACTTGCAGGGGGTACTGCATACATGAGTGGATATGGTAAAGGTTTTGAAAAATTACCTACATCTGGAAGTATGAGTAATATATCGGGCCCAGAAATGATGGTAAATCAAACCACAACAACACCTGTTACTGCTATTCAAGAAGCTGGTGGTAGTGGTATTGTAAATCAAATAGGTAATTTTGTAAAAAATAACAAAGGATTAACAGCAGGTATAGCAGGTTTAGGACTTGCAGGTTTGATGGGAGAAGAAGAACAAAAAATGGGAGAGAAAATGCGTGACTATCCAGTAGGTAAAACTAGACTAGGGTATGGACGAATTGGCGATAAAATGTATAATTTAGATGAAGAAGAAGAGCGTAAACAATATTTTGAAGATAATAGAAAAAGACAAGGAGCAGAAGATCTAGCTGCAGGTGGCGAGGTCAACGGTCCAGGAACGGGAACTTCTGATTCAGTGCCTGCTAGGTTATCAGACGGTGAATTTGTTTTAACCGCAAAAGCAATTCGAGGTGCGGGTGGTGGCGATAGGAATGTTGGGGCCGCAAGAATGTATGATATGATGTCACAATTAGAAGGAGCCGCATAATGGCAACTCCACAAGAAGTTAAACAAGAACAAATTGTAAGGTTAGCTCCTTTTCAAGAAGAATTTCTTGCCGATATTTTTGCTAGTGCAAAAGGATTGACAGGTCCTGGCTCACAAATGCCTTTTTCTAAACAACAATTGGCAAATTTATCACCCGCTCAACAACAAGCAATAACAAGTGCAACACAAGGTGTTGGTTCTTTTCAACCTTTTTTACAAAAAGGTAGTGAAGCTATTGGTCAAGGCATTGGGGCCGTGGGCACTGGACTTGGAACAATTGGATCGGCAATAGGGCAAACTGCACAAGCAGGTTTTGACCCTTCATCTTATCAACAGTTCATGGATCCGTATACCGAAGATGTGATTGCATCAACACAAGCTGATATAGCAAGACAAGGTCAAATGCAACAAAATCAATTAGGTGCAAGTGCCGTAGGTTCTGGTGCATTTGGTGGTTCAAGACAAGGTATAGCTCAAGGTGAGATTGCAAGAAATGTTATGGATCAACAAGCACGAACTGGTGCACAGTTGAGATCACAAGGATTTGCACAAGCACAAGGTCTAGCACAACAACAAGCATCACAAGCATTAAAACAAGCACAACTTACTGGTCAGTTAGGTCAAACAACTGGTGCTCTTGGTGCACAGATTGGACAAATGGGAACGCAAACAGCAGCTCTTGGACAGTTAGGACAACAGATGGGTGTCCAAGATATAAACACATTGTTAGGCATTGGTGGTCTACAACAAGGTCAAGCTCAGAAACAACTTGATATTGACAAAGCCAATTCTCTTGCAGAGCAAGCACTGCCTTATCAACAAATTGGTTTTATGTCTGATATCTTCAGAGGTGTTCCATCATTACAACAAACTTATTCTAAAACCACGAGCCCTGGTCCAAGCACCACTTCTCAAATGTTAGGTTTAGGTATTGCAGGTCTTGGTGCAGCGGGTTCGGCTGGAGGTCTTGGTAATTTATTTAATTTAGGTGTAAACCCAAGGAGAGGTTAAATGAACGATCCTTTACAAAGAAAAATGTTTCGTCAAGCGGGTATGTCTAAACAACCTATGGGTATTCTTGCATCATCGCCAGAGTTGATGGGTGCTGTTAAAGGATATAATCTTGGTGGTGCTGTTGGAAGCACTGGTAATCTTGATCAATTATTTGGTACTTCTAAATTTAATATTATGAGGAATAAAGGGGATACTCTTGGATTAGGAGAGATTGGTAGTTCCAAAATCGGAGATAAGTTAAGTGAATTAAAAAAAGAAACAGAAGATAAGAATAAAAATATTGAGCCTAATGTAGAGCCAAACATTAATAATATTAATAAAAATATTTTAGAAAAAGAAACAGAGAACAAAGAAGAATTTGATGTAAACAAGCTAATGCCTTTTGGTAAAAATCTTAATCTTAGAGGTAAGCAAGATTTATCGGCAGCAGAAGATCCAGGTCTAATTACTGCAAAAGCAGATGTAACTGCATCTATGCAAAAAGTAGCTACTGCCACAACTAAAGATTTTAAAGATACCGATATCGCAGGTACGACATACAATAAAGCTATAAAAGATTTAACTGGAGAACTCAATAAAGAAGGCAAAGAGATTGGACTTGAGGATGTTTATGATGAGGGTATCAAGCTACTCGGTTATGATCCTAGAGACTTAGAAAAAAATTATGACTCCGATAGAAGACAAGCGTTTTGGTTTAACTTAATGAATGCTGGACTTCAAGTTGCCGCAGGCGAAAGCTCTAGTGCCTTGACTAATATAGCCAAAGGTTTTGGTGCCGGATTACAGAGTTTTGGAAAAGATGTTGGTGATTTAAAAGATGATCTTAGAGCAGACAGAAAAGAATCAACCAATGTTATGTATAGATTGTTGAGCTCTAAAAGATCAGAGCAGTTGGCAGAAGAAGCATTGGATTTAGAAAAGAAAGCAAAAATTTTCAATATAACTCAGACAGAAGTTGGTCAAATGAGGCAAGATGAAATTGCCAAAGCAAATGCTGATTTTGAAGAAAAGAAATTTAACCTAAACTATTTGGTTGAACTTAAAAAGATGGATCAAACAAAAGAATTAAGTGATGATAAAATTAAAGCGGCACTTAAAAATGCAATGATAAATAATAAAGCTATTTCCACTCCTTTCATGTTAGGCTTAATTAAACCTAAAGAAGGATTTACTATGGATACTGTAGACATCTCTAATCCTAATTCTTACTCTTTTACTCCAGAGGGTATAAAGATCGCCAAAGATATTTATGATAATACTAGAACATACAGAAAAACAGAAACAGAAAAAAATATAGAAATTAATAAAGGTAAATCTGTAGCTGGTGTTGGTGTTGTTTTTACAGAGGACGGAAAAAACAATGATGGAACTTTTCAAAACCAATGGCAAAAAATTCAAAAAGATTGGATAAAAGATGCTGGAGAAAGACCAGATTTAGCAGGTGAGACTTTGTTAGCTCAAGTTAGACAGTATGCCGATCAAGGAGCTTTAATTGATATAAATTCAATACCTTATACAGAGGTTAAAAAGTATCTTACAGAAGATAAACTGGATGAGAACGGAGACATTCAGATAGGTACTGCTCCAATTAAAATGTTTCCTAAATTATTTAAAGACACTTCTATCGACTTGAGCCAAGGTAAATCCTAATGAGTAAGACTCTGAACTACGGAGGTGTGGACTATACCTTCGAAGATGGTATTTCTGACGAAGAAGCCATTGGAAGAATTAAAACTTATTTAGCTAAACAACCAGCGTCTTCCGAAACACGATCCACGGCTCCTAAAGGTACATATCAAAATCCTAAGTACGAAGGTTTTCTAACAGAAATGGGCGAAGGTGTTGCTTCTGGTGTTATAGGTATGTTCCAAGGTGTGGGTGAATTTGTTGGAATACTATCAGATCTCTCTGGTGCTACAAAAACATTAGCTAGAGATGTTGAAGAGGGAGGAATAGCTCTTCGAAATAAATTAGGTATTGATCCTGCCGGTATGACGGGAAAGATAACAGAAGGACTTGTTCAGTTTGGTGTACCAGGTTTAGGTGCTGCAGGTTTAGTAGCCAAAGGTACTTTAGGTATTACTAAAAATTTTAGACGAGCTGCAAAGCTTGCTCAAAAAGGTGGTAATATAAGTAGAGCCAGAAAAACGGGTATAGCTATTCAACAAATTGGTGCCGCAGGTTTGGCAGACGCTATTGTATCTACTGATAATACTGAAACGGTGTCTGACTTTTTTGAACAAGGTCCTTTTCAAACAGATAAAAGACTCGGGCTCCAAGGACGAGAGGATTCTTATCGTAGATTGATGAACAAGGTTCATATGGGTGCAGAAGGAGCAATAGCCACAGCAGTTATTCCAAGTGCTATAAAAGGATTTTTAAAAGGAACCACTGCTTTAGCTTCTGCTAATATTCCAGTTGGTAAAGGTGGCACTAGTGTAGCAGAGATAGTTTCCTACCTTCCAAGAAAAGGTATTGATGCGGCTGGAGAAAGACTTGGTGGTTCTATAGAAAGATTTAAACTTGGAGAATCCGTAAGTACCTTAGATGCTGCCGTTGGTAAAGTAGCATCAACATTGACATATAAAGGTTTATTAGATCCAGTTACTGCAAAAATGAGATCAACAATTGCTCCTGCTATCGAAGGTGATGTGAAAATAGCTGAAAGAAAATTAAGAAACATTGATGATGCCATATCTCAAGAGTTAAAAAGAGAAGACATAAGAGGATTATCAGGTAATCAAAAAGTTAGATTAATGAATTCTTTTATGGATGTATTAGAAGGGACTAAATTTAGTGAGTTTAATTCTTCACCAGATAATCCTTTAAGTTTCGCTTTATTTAAAAAATTTGAAGAAGCAAAAAATGTCATAGATAATTTATCTAAATTAATGGAAAAGACAGGTGCTTTTAAAGCTTTGCCCGAAGTTGCAGCTAAAGAAGGTATTATGGATCAAGCAACTTTTAGTCAAGCGATAAAAGATCAAATATCTTCTGGTGGATATTTACAAAGAAAATATCAAATATTTAGTAATAAAAATTACAAAGTAACACCTGCTGCTAAACAAGCTATTAGAGATCAAATCACAGGTAGATTTGGTCAAGATGGTGGAAGCACCGTTAACATCGAACACATGCAGAAAATATTAAATAGTAAGCCAGGACTGTCCGATCAAATAAGACTTAGTGCAGATGATGTTCAGTCTTTTAAAGATGGCAACTATAATATTACTCAAAGACAAGCAGATATATATATCGATCAAGTTTTTAAATTAGCCAAAGACAGAGCAGGTTTTGACAAATCTCCATCTTCAACTAGATATATAATAGATAGACTTAATCCATCTTTAATTAATAAAACTAAAGTTGATGATAAAATCATTCAACAAATTTACGGACAAATAAAAGATCCTAGAGAGGCATACATATCTACTGTAGCAGAACTTTCTGGTTTCTTATCAACAGACGCTTACTACACTACTTTTAAAAATATGGCGGACAAATCTATTTTAGAAACAGCAGAAAAAAATGTTTTGATTAGACAAGCTAACGATGAGATTAGAGCTAGAAATAATCAAGCAAGACAACAAGGTGTTGCAGAAGAAAGACTAGAAAAAGAACAAGATTTTGTAAATGATGCTTTTATAGATACTAATAAATTTTTAGAAAATTATGCGGCTAGAAGAAACTTAAACATTGATGAGCTAACAGATGCACAAAGATTTGATGCTTTTGAAGCTATGAAAAGAAGAACGAAAGATTTACACATTTTAGGTAGAACAGAAGGAAACAACTTAAACGAAAGAAACATAATGGGCACAAGTCCATATGGTGCTATGTTTGGTTATGCTGTTCCTAAAGCATTATATAAATCTCTTTCTACTCAAGTTCAATCAGAGAATTCTGCCACTGAAATAATAAGAGCTATGTATGCACCTTTCTTAAAGATGAAGGGTATGTCTCAATATGCAAAAACAATTTTATCTCCTTACACACAAGTTAGAAACGTAACATCTGCTGCCATGTTTGCTTTAGCTCAAGGTAACATAGGTAAGGGAGCTAACGTATTTGAATCTGTTGATATGGTTCTAAGAGATATTATAGACAAAGGAAGATCTGTAAAAACTTTAGGTTTTGATTTTAAACAAGACGAAGAGGCTCTTAACTTTTTAGCTAAACTACAAAAGCAAGGTGTTGTCGGAAGTTCCGCTAATCTTCGTGAAATCTTAGATAATATTCAAAAAGGATTAGGGTACAGAAAGACTGCTACGGATATAGAAAGAGCAGCAGACATTCCAGAACAAGGAGCAAAGTATATAAAAAAATCTAAAGATATTCCATACATTGGTAAGTTTTTACAATTCAGTGAAGACTTGTACAGAGGTGGTGATGATATTTGGAAAATATATAATTATACTTTTGAAAAAAATAAAATAAGACAAGCTCAAAGAAAAATAATAAATAGTGAAGTTCAAAAAAGAATAAACAGTTTTGGTAGAGAAAACTTTGCTAATCTTGATATAAAAAGACAAGGCATACTTATTAATACTGCTAGAGCAGACGCTAACAAAAGATTGATTGCATCTATGGGTGGTAAGATTGATGGCTTAGATACTAATACTAAGATAGCAAATTACATGGATGAAATGGTTGAGAGCACTGCTACTGATAATGTAAGAAACTTAGTTCCTAACTACGACCTAACACCAGAAGCGATTAAAGGTTTGAGAAAACTACCATTAGGTAACTTTATATCTTTCCCTGCTGAAATAATGAGAACTGGTTTTAATACAATCAATGTTGCTCTAAAAGAAATGGGAAGCAATGAAGCTGCGATAAGAGAGATTGGTGTTAGACGCATGATGGGTGCCATGACTGCTTTTGGTACAGTGGGTACTCAACTACAAAATTTTGGTCAATACATGACGGGTACAAATGAAGAAGAAATAAAAGCAGCACAAAGATTATCTGCACCTTATCAAAGAAATTCTCAGTTTATACCCGTGGGTAGAGACAAAAAAGGTAATCTAGAATTTATTGATTTTAGTCACACTAATCCATATGACTTGTTGCTTAGACCAATAAGAGCTGCTATCACTGGTATAGATACAAGTGGTAAATTAAAAGAAGGTGTTGTGGACACTGTTACCCGATCCATGTGGGAATCCATGACAGAATTCTTTAATCCTTTTCTAGACGAATCAATGATCTTTTCTGCAATTGCTGATGTCATGCCTATAGATGCTCCTTTAATTGGAAGAAATGGAGAAACCAGATCTGGTGCTAAAATTTATAATACAGAAGATAGTAAGTTAAGACAGTTTGAAAAGTCTATGATTCATGTAATGAATACTTTTAACCCTGGAATTCTACCTGTAAGGGTTCCTATAGGAGCAGAGGTTGGACTAACTGGACTTTACGAAAGAGGTAAAATAACCACACCTGTAAAAGGAATAGAATTTGGTAGATTTGCAAGAGGTATTGGTTTTGGAGAAAAGAAAGAACCAACCACTGGCAGAGACTATACACCGGCAGGTGAATTGTTCAGAGCTTTTACTGGTATTGGAACTCAAACAATAGACAAAGAAAGAATATTAGGATTTAAATCTCAAGAATTTAAGGAAAATAGATCCAAAGCCGCCTCCATTTTCAATCAAGTTGTTCGTCAAGAAAAACCCTCCTCTGATCAAATAATCGAGGCATACAAACAAGCAGATGATGCACGATTAACAACATTCAGAGAAATGAGATTAAACATTCAAGATTTAAAAAAGTTGGGTGCTTCAGATAGACTATTAAGAAAAGGTTTGAAAGATGCGGCATTGGGTGTAAAAGAAAGAAGTGCTTTGATGAGAGATAAATATATTCCTTTTAGACCAAGTAAGGATAAAATGTCAGAGTTAAGAAAAAAGAAAGTTAGAGTTCCAACTTCTGCTTTGAACAGAGCCTACATGTTAAGAAATGGTTTAAAATTAAGTGCTAAAAGACAACCTTTAGACAAGGAAGCACCAGGAATGTTTAAGCCTATTAATCTTGATAAAGTTCAAAGATTTAATTTAATGAACGAAGGAGAGCAAGTAAGAGGACCTTTAAGTCCTTTGGCTGCTCCTTTGTTAGCTACAAGACCACAAGCATCTGAGAATAAAATTAATACTCCTCTATCAAGTATTTTTGGCTCGACTACACCAGTTAGTCCGTCTATATTAGGAGATAATCCAGAAGACGTTTTAAAAAATATGCAAATAGCGAGGAATAGATGAAACTATCAGACAACTTTTCAGTAATTGAATTTACTAAATCTCAGACAGCCGAAAGAAAAGGAATACAAAACAACCCAAATGAGATACATACTATAGCAATGGTAGAATTGTGTCTTAACGTATTGGAACGAGTTAGATCTGCTTTTGGCAAGCCAGTAACAATCAATTCTGGATACCGTAGTCCAGCCTTGTGTGAAGCTATTGGATCAAAATCTACCTCACAACATTGTGATGGAGAAGCGGCAGATATAGAAATCTATGGCGTAAGTAACTATGATCTTGCAAAATATATAGAAAATAATTTAAACTTTGATCAACTTATATTAGAATGTTGGGATGGTATTGAGCCAAACTCTGGTTGGGTTCATGTATCTTATGTAAACGAAAATGCAAATAGAAAAGAAGTGTTAACATATACAAGACAAAATGGTTACACAAAAGGAATAATATAATGAAAGAAGGTCCTTTCAAAAGAGCAATAGAAAAAAAAGATGATGATACAGTAATCATGCAACAATTTATTGTTTTAAAAATAAAAAAAGGACAACTTGTCAAAGAAACACATATGAGAAGTCATACTTTTTATGGTGACTATCACGATAGCTACATGTCAGAACCTTTAGTAAATATTGGTGATATACCTAAAGAGACAATGCATTAATGTCTACACTCATTTGCAACTTGCCTTCCGTAGATGTGTGGGTTCGAAAAGAATATTTAAGAGATCTTGAAGATGGACATGGGGAATTTGTAAAAGGTGTCTGGGTTACTGCAAAATCTATTCCTGGTAGAAGTTTTTACTTTGAAACTTACCTTCCTGATTATGGTGCTTTGTATGACAAACTACCTATTTCAGCATTCGTATCAAGCCCCGATACCCCGACCCCAGATATGGATCTTTACAATCTTCAGTTTTGGAATTGTATGGATTATGGCGTGGTGTCTATTTGTAAACAATTCATAGGATCAATGGACTTTGAAATTCTTACCAGAGATCACGGTATAATGACGGGTTCTTACATTTGTACAATAGATAATTATCATGAAAATCCAAATGTAGTTGATTACTCAACTAGCGAAAAACCAGCAGAACATAAATCATTTAATCTTTTAGAATTAAAGAATGGGCAGTTTTGTTTGTATCCAAACAATAGAATGAAAGTGTATGATAATTCTTTAACTCCAGAGAAGCCATTGCAGCCAGACTTTAAAGTCAGTACAATAGAGTATCAAGTTGAGAATGGTCAAAGATTTAGACTTGGTGATACTGATGAATACTTTTGGAAAACCAAAGATGAATGATAGAGTTTGCTTTAGTCTATATGATAGGCACAATAATAATTAATCAAGATCAAACATTTCCAAATGTTAATGATTGTCTATATTTTGCTAGACGATTAAACGAACAACCAGAGATTCCATACCCCAATGACAAGACAAGAAAGATCACAGCATATTGTAAGCCCGTGCCTAAACGTCTGCCAAATAAAAAATAATATATGTGTAGGGTGTTTTAGAACACTTGATGAGATATCTGTGTGGTCAAAGCTTTCAGGCCAGAAACGAGCAGAAATTATGAAAACACTTGAAAAACGAGGCTCTCAGATGCCTCAGGATCGCTGAAACAAACTGCTCTGGTATGATTCCTACCTAGAATAGCCTTCTCTTTTACCTATTTACGATACATAGCATAGAATTAATTCATGCCTTTTTAGCAACAATATCTTTCATTTTTGCTCTGTTCTCTATTGTTGAGAATAAATGTATAAATAAAAATGCAGAGTTAAGCACAAACATAAAAAAAGGAAACACGAATGTTATCGAATTGGTTTTATAAATTTAAGATAGGAAGAACAATTACAGCTTTACACAGTTTGGATGATGCCACGCTAAAAGATATAGGTATACACAGATCAAATATTAGATCTCATGCATACGAAATTTTTGAAAAAGAAAAACCTGTAAATGATCCTATGTCCGAGCTACATGATTTGTATGCAAAATCTACTTACTAGTCTACCTCTCCCCAATTATCACAAAGGGCAGTGTCTACTTCAAAAGGTATTTTTAAATCAGGAACACAAGTTGTCATAATTTCTACAATCTTGTCAGCTTGTTTTTGATTTTCAATATTAAAACATAATTCATCATGCACAGTTAGTGTTGGACACAATCCTTCTTTGTAACACTCATCCATAGCTTTCTTGGTTTGATCAGCACTCGATCCTTGGATTAGTCTGTTCAAAGCTTTGTAGGTGTAGGCTCTTCTGATTCTACCTTTACTTCCATATTCATTTATGGCTTCTTTCATAGGCAAGGCTTTGTTAAATCCAAAGGACACGGGTTCATACATATCAAATCTACACTTACGGCCCAACCAAGTTCTAATAACTCCATGATCTTTTGCACGATTCATAGCTTTTTCAGATAAAGCTTTTAGAAAAGGAACTCTCTCATTATATGTATTTATTAATTTCTCTGCTTCTTCTACTTCTATATCCATGACGTTGGCTAATTTACCTTTACCCATTCCATACATA
>Ga0070750_10001275_pt1 | contig 14007 bp, 9 predicted proteins | sample VirMetDEL_Nov_24_FD_77013 | JGI IMG/M metagenome (GOLD analysis project Ga0070750, IMG submission 77013) | Aqueous microbial communities from the Delaware River and Bay under freshwater to marine salinity gradient to study organic matter... | ecosystem: Environmental > Aquatic > Marine > Coastal...
CGCTGGTGCTGCCGTCGCAGCTGCTCGCCGACATGGGCATCGACGCCGACCAGATGGTGATCGCCAAGCCCGAGGACTACGACACCAAGACGGTGTTCCGTCAGTTCGCCGGCACCCGGTCGGCGACCGCCGACGTTGAGTCATTCAAGCAAGCCGTGCAGATGGCGGAGGATGGCGCAGACGCTGAAGAGATCCGCAAGACCACCGGGTGGTTCGTCGGACCCGACGGCCAGCCGCGCTACGAAATCACTGACGAGAACGCGCAGTGGACTAGCGCGATGCAGGGCGACTCGCGCGTTCTGATGATGCGCGAAGCGACAGACGCCACAACCAGCACCGTCACGCTCGCTGACGTGCTCGACCACCCTGAGCTCTTCGCCGCCTACCCCGAGCTCCGCAAAGTGAAGATGGAGTTCTACGACGGGCCGGTCGGCGATCGCGGCTGGGCCAGTCACATGATGATCGGCTTGAACAAGTCGAGCAACATCAACGACGCCCAACGCATGTCGACACTGCTGCACGAGGTGCAGCACATCATCCAAGAGATCGAAGGCTTTGCGCTAGGTGCAGGCCCTGGCTACTTCAACGGTCTCTACGAGGAAGGCGGCACGCGCCGGATGCGAGCTCAAGCCTCGCTAGCTGCGAACCTCGCCGCCACAGTTGACGAACGGCTTGCGGCGGCAGAAGCGGAAGCGGACCTGCCGCCGATGTCCGCAGAAGAAAAGCAAGCGCTCAAGGACACCATCGAGTTGCCCTGGCGTTACCTGATCACCGAACACGAGCTTGCGCGCGCACAGACCAAACTAAACGACGCGAACGTCGCCGGAGACCTTGACGTCCAAGAGCTACTAGAAGAGCGAGTAGCCGAGCTGGAGGATCAACTTTCTGCACTAGACGCTCGCATTGTCGCCGCGAACAAGATCACGCCGCGTCCGACACCGAAGACTAAAACGCCGGCGGAAGTGCGGCGCATCTACCAAGAAGCGGCAGCTATCGAACAGCTGGACAACTACCAGCTCTACGAGCGAACCGCAGGCGAAGCTGAAGCTCGCGCAACGCAGGCGCGCCAGGGCTTGACAGCAGAAGAGCGGCGCGAGACGGCTGTCGACCGCACGTTCGCAGACGATCAGCTCACGCGAGCTCAGTTGATCTTCCGCATAGCCAAGCCCGGCGAAGGGCCTTTGAAATCCGGGCTGCGTTTGGACATGAAGGCGACGCCGGCGACGTCGACGAGGTTTCGGCAACTGCTGACGACGACCGTGCCGACGGGCAAGGCCGGCGAAACGGCGGACCCGACCGACGTGCAGCTGCCGCTGAAGGAGCGCGCCATGTCGGGCAGCGCCAAGCAACAGCAGACCAACGTCGACCTGTTCTCCGCGCGTGAGACTACGCAGACGAAGAAGGGCAAGGCGGTCACCAAGCGCACCTACGACGGCGTGGTCGTCACCGGCGACACGCTCGACGAGCAGGCCGAGTCGATCATCGAGCACATGGTCCGCAACCTGCACGCGCTGTTCGACGCCGTGCCGCCTGAGATCCGGCTACGCAGCCGGCTCTGGTATGACGGGGCGAACCGCATGGCGCAGGAGTTCGCGTCGCGCTACGGCGTCTCGCTGCCGCAGGCTGCCGGCATGCTCGCGGTCATGTCGCCGCAAGCGGACTGGCGCATGAACGTCAGCTACGTCGAGCGCGTGCTCGACGCGCTGACGCACTTCGCCGACGAGCAGCTGACGCCTGAGATGGATGCGTGGGTCGCCGAGTGGGTCAAGGGTTCGGAGGCCAACGAGGCGTTCTACGCCGAGATGAAGGGCAAGACCCTGAACCAGCTGAAGGGCAAGCGCGGAGCGCAAGCGCTTTGGATTCGCGCGTTCGATCAGTTCAACAACAGCAAGGCGTTTCGCGAAATCGCGCCGGAAGGCGACTTCTTGTCGTTTGTGAAAACAGGCAAGGGCGCAGACCTCAAGATCGGCTGGAAGGGTCTCAACGCAACGATGAACGCGATCGCGGTCTACGAGGACACCGCAAACCTGCACCTAGCGCTCGGCGACCAGCACAAGGTCCGCAACTTCTACCACAACATTTTCGACCCGAACTCGGACATCCCGTTCGTCACGGCCGACACACACCAGGTTGCGGCCAACCTGCTGCTCCCGCTAGGCGGTAGCCACTACGAAGTGTTGCACAACCTCGCCGGCTCTGGCACTGCCACCGACGGTCCGCTTGGGCTCAAGGGAACCTACTGGCTCTATCACGAAGCCGTGAAGCGCGCCGCGGAAGCGCGCGGCGTGCTGCCCCGCGAGATGCAGTCGATCTCCTGGGAGGCTGTTCGTGGTATCTTCACCCCGGCGATGAAGCGCGACGAAGCGTTCGTCGACGAGATCCGTGACACCTGGAACCGTCACGAGTCGGGAGAGCTCACCCATGCCCAAGCAGTCGATGAAATCTTCAAGCGCGCGCAAGCCCGCGGCGGCGACCTCGCCGGCCCCTTCTGGACAAAGATTGCCCCCGGTTCTGGCGGAGCTATCGCGGCTGGGTATCGCACCTACCGTAGCGAACGTCCGATCCCTGGTGACGCCGGAGACGTTGTCGGAGGACCAGAGCAGCGAGGAGACGGAGCAGATGCTGGCGTCGATGTTCAACAAGAAGGGGCAGCTGAGGCCGCACCTACGCGAGCAGATGAGCTCGCAGGAAACCGCGGAGTAGCCCGGCTGTTCCCGCCGCCGGGCCCCGTGCGGGCGCCGGCCGGCACGATGCAAGCGACGCGCGTCGGTGGCGCCGGCCGCACGGCGTTCCGCCAGCAGGGCGGCGAAGTGCGCGGTGAGTTCGACCCCGAGTCGATGCAGATCATCCTCGGGAAGAAGCACGACCCGACCACGCTGGTGCACGAGCTCGCGCACTTTCTGTTCGAGCTCGACTCCAAGATGGCGCTCGCCGGCGTGGCCAGCCCGCAGCAGCTGCGGGACATGCAGACGGTGATCGACGAGCTCGGCGAGGAGGGCGAGTTCTTGAGCCTTGAGGACTACCTGTCGTCGGGCCTTGAGAAACGCCGCCGCCTGCACGAGGCAGTCGCCTACAACTTCGAGGTCTACATGCACGAGGGCAAGGCGCCGAGCGCCGCGCTCAAGGACGTGTTCCGCCGGATGTCGAAGTGGATGGTGCGGATCTACCGCAAGGTGCGCGACACCATCGCAGCGAACTACTACGCCGAGACGATGGACCCAGCGACCGGCCGCGGAAAGCAGCTGCCTGCGCTGACCGACGACGTGCGCAACGTGTTCGACCGGTGGCTCGCCGCCGACGAGGAGATCGAGATCCGCATTCGTGAAGAGGCCATCGGCCGACTGCTGCGCGCGGGCCAGCTCGACGACCTCGACGAGCTCGACAAGATCCTGCTGCAAGAGATCGTGTTCGACCACGAGCACGAGGCAAAGGAGAAGCTGCGCGAAGTGCTGCTGACGGAGCTGAAGAAGCTGCGCACGATGCGGGGCCGCATGATGCGCAAGGCGCAGCGCGACAGCCGCGCCGAGCGCCGGAAGCGCGAAGCCGAAGAGCGCCAGCGTCTCGCGACCAGCGACCGCATCGCGCGCTTGCTGAACTTCATGAGCACCGGCGAGCTGCTGAACGCAGACGGCACCGTCGACCGGTCGTCGCTCCAGGCGCGGCTCGAAGGCGCGCTGAACCGGCTTTACCTGCTGATGGTGGAGCAGCGCGCGAACCAGGAAGAGCTGGCCGAGCGGCAAACCGAGCTCGACGCGACTGTGGCAGACAGCGCTGCACAGATCGCCGACAAGCGCGAGGGCATCGCCGCCGTCCGCAAGGAGCTCAAGCTGCTGCGCAAGTCGGCCGGCGACCAGACGGCGCGGATCGAAGAGAGCTTGGAGTTCATCGCGTCTGCCGAGAAGCAGATCGAGGGCCTGCAGAAGGCGCGCAAGGCCGCGCGCGACGAGCTCAAGGCGATGCGCAACGAGATCAAGCGCGTCGACAAGGCGATCGAGAAAGCGAAGAAGAGCGTCGCCGTTGCCCAGCGAGGGTCCGAAGGCGTGGGCGGCAAGCGCCTGCGCATGTTCCTGACGGACGACCCGCGGGTGCCGGAGCAATACCGGACCACCGACCCCGACAAGGCGGAGATCGTCGACGTCGAGCGGTTCGCGCGGCAGAACGGTTTCGGTTCCGCCGACGTGATGTTCGACGCGCTGCGGCGGCAGATGGTCGGCGAGAAGAAGCAAGCCGTCGAGATCGAAGCCGGCGGCGTGAAGTATCGCCTGCCCGGCGACCCGGCCGGCGAAGCGCTGCAGGACATGGTCAACGATCGCACCGACGATCGCATGCTCGCCGAGGTGCCGCACCTAGCTGACGAAGCGCAGATGCAGTTCGAGATCGACGCCGCGATGACGAACGAGGCGATCATTCGGATGCGCGCGCACGAGCTCCGCCTGATGGAGAAGAAGCCGCTCGCCGAGCGCCGGCGCCTGCAAGAGATGGTGCGCGTGGCGCGCGAGGTTGCGCGTGTCGACCTCGGCAAGATGACGACCGGCCAGCTGTTCGGCCGGAACAACCTGGTTCGCATCGCCACGAAGCAAGCGCAAGCTGCGGAGCGGCGCGCCGCCGCGAACCGGGGCGACGTCGAGGCGATGAACAAGCACCAGCGGACTGCGCTCTACTACCGCGCGCTCGCTGAGCAGGCGACCAAGGCGCGCGAGACGATCGAGAAGACGTCGGGCAAACTGCAGAAGCGCATGCAGTTCAAGCCGCGAAGCGGCAAGCACGAGGACCAGCTCGCCCGCACCTACGGCGGCGCGGTCGTCGAGACCGCGCGCCAGATGCTGGACCTGCTCGGCGTCGAGGTCGGCTCCGGCGTGCGCAGCCAGGGCCCTGTCTGGCAAGACCTGCCCGCCGACTCGCCCGAACGACAGATGCTGGAAGCCGCCGACAGCGACCTCCGCGAAGTCGTTGCGACCGACGGCCAGCTGATGGAGCAGCCGATCGACCAAGCGCTGGAGTCGCTCGAATACGTCGAGGGCGTGCTGATGCAGGGCAAGTGGGCCCGCATGTTCGAGATCGAGGGCCAGACGGCAGAGCTCGACGACATCATCCGCCAGCTGCGCGAGCAGGTCGAAGCCGAGATGACGCCCGAGCGCTCGCGCAAGGCGGCGTCGACGGTGCGCGAGCGGATCAAGGGCAAGGTGCGGCAGTGGAACTACGGCACCCAGCGGGCCGAGGCGCTGCTGTTCGCGCTCGACGGCGACAAGCAAGGCATGCTGTCGCAGCTGATCTTCGTCCCGCTGCGCAACGCAGAGGACCAAGTCGAGATCCATCTGGCCGCGGTGATCGAGAAGCTGGCGCCGCTGCTGCAGACCGTGCGCGACGAGATCGGATCGAACCGCGAGCTGAGCAAGCCGATCACGACGGGCTCAGACGCCACAGGAGCGCCGCTGCTGGTCGATCGCAGCAAGCAGACCCAAGACGCCGACGTGCTGGAGAACGGCAAGCTGGACGTCCTGGGGATGCTCCTGCACTGCGGCAACGAGTCGAACCTCCGGCGCCTGCTGCTCGGCTTCGGCTGGGGCCAGCTCCGGCCGGACGGCAGCGTCGACACGACCCGGTGGTGGGAGCAGGTGCGCCAGTGGGAAGAGGCCGGCGTGATCACCGCCGCCGACTGGGAGTTCTGCCAAGGGGTCTGGGACATCTACGAAGAGGAGCTGCTGCCGATGACGCAGCAGGCACACTTCGACATGCTCGGGCGCCGCATGGCTCTCGTCGACAAGGGCCTGCCGGTGCTGAACCGCCGCGTCATGGCCGACGGCACGGTCGTCAGCGTCGCCGGCGGCTACGTGCCGGCGGGCCGCGACTCGCAGCTGCGTTCGCCGAAGGGTGAGCGGAACGAGCAGGACACGCTGCTCGGGTTCCAGCGCTCGATCGCCACGATCAACAAGGGCCACACCAAAGAGCGCGTCGACGAAGACGACCCGGACCCGCTGGACATCAACCCCATCAACCAGATCCTGCACTTCCGGCAGTCGATCATCTTCGCGCAGATGGGGCCGGCGCATAAGAAGGTGGCGACCCTGCTGCGCAACGACGAGTTCTCGAAGCTGCTCGAACGCATGGCGCCGGGCATCTACAAGAACGTGCTCGACCCGCTGATGGAGTCGGCAGCGACCCTGTCGAGCACCCTGGTCGCGGCGCGCGGCGCGGACATGCTCGACGGTCTCGACTTCATCGACAAGCTGCGCTCGAACTACGGCACCGCCGCCATGTTCGCCAACGTGGTCAACTCGCTGCAAGGCGTGACCGGCGTGCTGCTCGCCGGCATGTCGGCCCAGGTGAAGTGGCGCTACCTTGCCGAAGGCATGGGCGGCGGGCACACCAAGAGCGAGATCTACGCGCTGTCGCCGTTCATGGCGGCCCGCCACAAGCTCGGCGTGTCCGCGTTCGAGATGCAGCAGCAGGTGCTGTCGCTCGTCGAGAGCGGCGCGTTCCAGTCGGTCAAGGAGATGCAGCGGTGGATCGCCAAGAAGACTTACTGGATGCAGGAGATCATTCAGAAGCCGGTCGACCTGATCGTCTGGCGCGGCGCCTACGCGCAAGCGATCGCGGAGGGCAAGACCGACGCCGCCGCAGTCAACGCCGCCGACGGCGCGGTGCGCCGCACGCAGTCTGACACGGCGGTCACGTCGATGGCAAAGATCGAGAAGGGCGCGCGGTTCGCCAAGATGTGGACGCAGTTCCTGTCCTGGTTCCTGTCGCTCGGCTCGATGCGCGCGTCGGCGATGCGCAGCGCGACGTTGAAGAAGCGCGAGAACGACGGCACGCGCGCGGCCTGGGTGCTGCGGGTGCTGATGTCGAAGGAAGCCATGGCCGGCTTCTTCACGCTCTACGTCGGCGAGCTGATCGCGACCGCGCTACGCGGCGACGACGAAGAGAAGGAAGCCGTCGACACGTGGCTCGTCGACCCGCTGCTGATGACGACGCTGGCGATCCCGCGAGCTCTCGGCCCGGCCGGCGCGTTCGGCGCAACGGTCGCGGCGAAGGCCATCCCGCTGGTGGTGCCGGAACTCTCGCGCGACCTGGAGTTCCAGCAGCGCATGCCGGCGCCGGCAGCGATCGCGATCATCGACCAGATCGGGCGCACGACAAAGAACCTGCTCGACGATGACGCCGACCGCAGCGACGTGCTCGACTCGCTTGAGCTCGGGGCCAAGATCGTCGGCATCCCGCTGCACGTGCTGACCCAGCGCCTACGCCGCGGCCTGAACCTCTTCGAAGAGGAGAAGTTTGAGGAGCCGCAAGGCGTGTCGCTGATCACGGGGCGCCGCTAGATCGGCGCCCAGTCAGACTCCAGCCAACGTCGGACAGTGCCGGGCTTCAGGCCGGTCATGCTGGCAAACGCCCGCACCAAGCGCGCTTGGATGTGCGGTAGTGGCCGGTGCCGGGCGTGCAGCAGAGCGTAGAAGTGTGCGCGCGAGATGCCGATCTCACGCGCCATCGAGCTCTTGCTCTTCGGCGGTTCTGTTTCGATGCGGTTGTAGACGGCGGCTCGGTCGACGAGCTCTGCGAACTTGGTGGTCGTGTTCATCCTTGGAAGCGGTGGCCTCGGTATCCTTCGGCGACAAGCGGGAGGCCATCCGCCCAGCCGGGTAGGTCACAGATCAGCTGCTCGAACTCACGCACGTCGCCGACGCCCAGCGGAACTTCGGTCGCGATCGAGTCGTGCACGTGCAGCACGGGGGCGTAAATGGTGTTGCGCAGCGCTAGCAGGGCGTGCGCCAGACAGTCACGTGCGACGGCCTGCGTGACGTTCTCGGCCAGCTTTCCGCCGTAGGTCTCTTCTTCGCGCATGCCGGCCGGGCTCGCCGACATGAACTTGATCGCCGGCACCTCGAACGTCTTGTGCTCGACGGTGCCGTCTTCACGGACGACCGGCACGGTCTTGTCGCTGACCTCGACGACCGGCTGGTGATACCACAGGTGCCGGCCACTCGGCAGCCGGATGGTCACGGCCGAGCCGGTGTTCGCAACGACCAAGCGCCCGACCCGCTCGCGGCCACCCTCCTCGACTACGCGCCGCACGGCAGTCTCCAGGTCGAACCAGAAGTCGACGACGTGCTGGTTCGCTTTGCGCCACGCCTGTTGGATCCGCCGCGCTTCCTTGAGCTCCAGCGGAACGCCCCAGGCTTCGGCCGTGGTCGCGAACTTCAGCGGCCCCATGCCGTAGCCAAGCGCCAGCTCCTGCACCTTGCCGAGCTGGCGGTTGTCGCTGCCGATGTTCGCCGCGGCGCGCACGTAGATGTCGATGTCGGCGCGGAACAGGTCGAGCTTGCCCTGGTCGCCGGCCAGCCAAGGTAGGACGCGAGCTTCGATCGCCGAGTAGTCTGCAGCGACCAGCTCCTTGCCGGGTGGCGCGCACACCAGCGACCGCAGACTCTGCGACAGGGCGTCAAGCGGCGACCAGATCAGGTCCAGCGCGTCGAGGTCCACCTCGTCGATGGCTTGGCCGCAGAGCTCCTGCACCGGGCGAGGTCGCCGGTCCTTCCGCAGGTTGTGTAGCTGCAGCACGCGCGAGCTCCAGCGGCCCGTGTGCGCGGCGTGGTAGGCGAACAGTCCGCGCGCTCTGCCGTCGGACGACAGCACGTCGGGCAGGCGCTTGAGCTTCGCGAGCGACGTCAGCTTGCCGGTCTCCTGCCGGATCTCGCAGACCTCGCGCACGTCGGCCGGCAGGTCGTCGCGTTCGAGCAGCTTCTCGACCGCCTCCTTGTTGACGCTGGCGTCCTCGGCGACCAGCCCGCGGCTGTGCAGCCAGCGCCGGAACGCCGGATGCCCCTTCACGCCACCGAGCGCGCCGTCGGTCAGCTGCTGCACGCGCTCGACCAGCTGGCGCTCGCGCTTCGCGGCGAGCTGCGACATGGCGCGAGCTCGGTCGGCGTCGATGTAGACGCCGCGGTCGTTGATGTCTTGATCGCAGCGCCAGACCAGGAACTCGGTCGGCGTCAGCGCCGGCAAGCGGTAGTAGGCGGTGGCCGTGGTGATCACGTCCATCGCGCAGTAGCGCTCCAGCCGGGCGATGTTCGCCGGGGTGTTGTGCGGTCGACGCCAGCCGCCGCCGGGCAGCGGCTCGGTCAGCGTCATGCGCTTCATCAGCCGGGTGCCTTCGCGATCTTTGCGCAGCACCTGATCGCCGACGGCCAGCACCGCGTGGTCGAGCTTGGCCGGCAACGCGGCGGCGACGGAGTTGGCTTGCGCGTCGCGCCACTGCTCCGGCTCGATCGCCGGCCAGCCGTAGCGGGGGTGCAAGATGTGCCGGTGGATCGCGCGCTCGAAGCCGACGTTCCAGCAGACGACGCGGCCCCCGCGTTCGATGAAGTCGCGGATGTGGTCGGGCACGCGAGCGCCGGGGCGCCATGCGTCGACGTCGCCTTCGGGCGCGCCACCGGCGCCGACGCGGTGCACGCCCATCATCGCGAGGTAGACGTGCGTGCTGGGGTGCTCCGCGTAGACGTCAGCCGTGACGTTCTTGATGTCGAGGAACGACGCGGTCTCGACGTCGAGCACCAGCCAGTCGGTCACGGGGTCGAGGATAGTCATGCGAGAAAGAGGGCGGCGGAGCTGTCAGCGCGCGGGGAGGGGTGGTCAGATTGCGCGTCGGCATAGAGCGGAAATTCAGCCGAACCCCGCCGCCCAGGTGTGCTAGAACACGTCGGCGCCCTCGTCGGTGTCGCCAGCGGCCTTGAGCTCGGCGGGCATCTTCACTTCGCCGAAGCCGCCGAAGCTGTCCTTGGCCGTCGGCTTGCCGCCGCCGAGCCGGTCGTCGTCGGCAATGAACATCACGTTGTCGAGGCTGACCAAGCAGAGCTTGCCGCCCTTCTTGGATTCCCACGCCAGCAGTGTCAGCTGGAACCGGCACCAGCAGCCGGCGTAGACCTTGTCGGCGTCGATGATGTCTTCGAAGTCTTTGGTGACGACGTTCGGCCGCTCCTTCGACCAGCTGTTGACGAAGTGCCAGCCGGTGAAGTCCTTGAACCACTTGTTGGTCTCGCACTTCTTCAGCGGCAGCTTCGCCATCTCCATTGCGGACAGCTCAGACTCCCAGCCGTCGCCGAACTTGGCGGCCATCGCCTCGCCGATCGCGGCCTCAATCTTCTCGGCGTCGCCGGTGCTCGGCGGGATCAGGAGCACGCACTCGAAGCGGTCGCGCTCCGGCTGGCGGGTGCCGTCCTGGTCCTTCATCTTCCGCTTCTCGAACAGGTAGGGGAAGCTGATACGGACGGGGTTGGTGACGATCTGGACTCGTGTCGTTTCGTTTGCCATAGGATTCACTACAGGTTGAAGTTCGCCGGCTTGAACTCCTGCCGGCGGTCGGAGACAGGGACCAGCAGCGTGCCGCGTGCTGGCTTGTGCGTGATGGGGCCGATGCTAGCTTGCGCCTGCTTCTTCGTCATGCCGGCGGCGGCCAGCCGACGTTCGGCTTCCGCAGGGCTGACCAGCTTGGTCGCCAGCGGGTCGACGCCGAGCCCGCGCAGGTGCTGCTCGGCGAGCTGCTCGTCGCTGAAAGCGCGCAGGCCGACCTTCTGGACCAGCTTCATGCCGGGGTAGCCGCGGCCGAGCTCGGCCCGCTTGCGTGCGTAGGCTTCCAGGTCGTCCAGCCAGCGCTTGACGTCAGGAGCCGCCAGGAGCAGCTCTGCGACGCGATCGTCGGTCAGGGTGTCTGGCGCCGGCCGATCGCCGAACGCCTCCTGAGCGTCCAGCAGGCGCTTCTCGCGGCGCGCCTTGCAGGTCGCCTTGATCGGGCAGAACTGGCAGTGATCGCCGGCCTGGAACGTCGGCGCGATGTGCGTCGAGACCGCCGCCGTCGTGACGACGTCGAGCACCCGCTCCAGCTGGTCGCGGGTGTAGATGTGCTCGCGCCACGCCTCGCCTTGGTGGTGGCGCGGCTGCACGACGGCCGTCGTGACGCGCTTCGGGTCGAGCTTGTGCGTCTGGATGGCGGCGCCGGCGTAGATCGCCAGCTGCACCGAGTCGGCCTCGACGTAGACGCCAGCGCCCATCTTCAGGTCAATCACGACGAGGCTCTCGCCGCCGTCGGGGACGATGATGGCGTCGGCCGTGCCCCAGATCTCGTCGGTCAGCTTCACTTTCTGCTCGACCAGCAGCTCGCCGCCGTAGAGCTCGTGCGCGAACCGGACCGCGTCGAGGTAGGTCTGAACGTGCGCAGCAGTTTCGGCGTCGAGCTCGAACCGGCCGCAGTCGGACACGCTGCCGACGTAGCTGTCGGCGTCGCGGCAGAGGTCGAGCGCAGCCGCAGCGATCTCGTGGCAGAAGCTGCCGAAGTCGGCGGCCTCCGACGATTCGTCGGGAGCATCGGCCGTCGCCGCGGGCGACGCCGTGCAGACCATCCAGCGGTGCGCGCTGGATGGCGAGAGCTTGGCGTGCGCCATCAGGAGAGCTCCGTGCCCTTGCCGTCGGCCAGCTGGTCGAGCACCGCGCGGAACTTCGGCAAGTCTTCGTCGGCGGCGTCCTGCAGGCGCGGCAGCTCCGCCGCCTTCAGCGCGTCGCGCAGGTCGGACATGCCGTGCTCGGCAGCGAACGCGCGCAGGTCGAGCTCGATCTGCTTGCGGTCTTCGACGACCGGCTCGGGCTTCGGCTCGGGCTTCGGCTCGGGCTTCGGCTCGGGCTTCTTCGCGGGCTTCTTGCGCGCCTTCTTCGGCGCCGGCTTCGCGACCTCGGCCTCGGCCGCGGCGTTCTCCTCGGCAGACGCCTTAGCTACTGCGGCGGCGTCGAGCGGTGCCAGCTCCACGCCGTCGCGGCCGGAGAGGAACGCGAACACGCGGGCGAGGTCTTCGGGGGATTCGGGGGTGATGTTGATCGAGATCTGCATAGCTGTCTGATGGGTTGGGGGCGGGACTGTAAGGCCCTGCCCGGAGCTGTCAAGGTTTCAGTGTGATGCCCAGCCGCTTGAAGTGCCGGACGGTCCAGGTGGTGTTGCGCCCGCCGCCGGCGGCCAGCGCGATACGGTGCCTGCCGTCGGGCGAGAGCGCGACGATGTGCGCGCCCTTCTGCGCGCCGACGAAGCGCCAGCCGAGCTGGCCGAGCTCGCGCATCCAGCGCCGGAGCGTGCGGTGGTCGTTGCTGTTCATGCTGTCTCCAGGCTGTTGATCATGGCGGTCTTGTTGACCAGGGCTTCGGTGATGATCTGGTCGATCGAGTCGGCCAGCTGCAGGTAGCGCACCAGCACCGGGTGCTGCTGGCCGATGCGGTGGATGCGCTTCTCGGCTTGGATGTTGGTGCCCGGCACCCAGTCGGTCTCGACGAACACGGCGTTGGTGCTCGCGGTCAGCGTGATGCCGACCGACGCGGCCGTCAGCTGGCAGATGATCACGCGCGAGCTGGTCGACTTCTGGAACCGGTCGACGGCGTCCTGGCGCGCGTCGGGGCCGACGCCGCCGTGGATCTGCTCGACGCCGTAGTCGGCCAGCGCGCCGGCCAGCTCCTCGATCACGCCGCGGTGCTGCGCGAACACGACGACCTTGGCCATGCCCGAGTCGAGCTCCTCGCGCAGCCACTCGGCCGCGAGCTCGGTCTTGAGCTCGCCGCACAGGCGGCGGTAGGTGCTGAAGCTGTCGGACTGCTGGAACACCTGCAGCAGCTCGGCGCCGCCCAGCTTGCGCACGTCGGTGCGCAGCTCTTCGGACATCCGATCCAGCAGGTCCGACAGCGGCGCCATCTGCTTCCTGTTGGGCGTTGGCAGGCTGACGGTGGCTCGACGCATCGCCGGCAGATCGCCCAGCACGTCGGCCTGTAGGCGGCGCAGCGAGCAGCTGTCGATGATGCTGCGCAGCTCCTCGGTGTTCTTCGCGCCGACGATCTTCCGGCCGAAGCGCGTCTCTTCGAACTCGCAGTAGCGCTGAACGAAAGCGTAGTTCGAGATCAGCCGGCCGTTGTGCGTCATGCGCTCGGGCGCGAGGTGCAGCAGGTGCGTCCAGACCTCCGACGGATTGTTCGGCACCAGCGTGCCGGTCAGCAGCCAGAGGTGCTCGGCGCGCACGGCAATGCCGGTCCCGCCGTAGAGGTTGATCGTGCGCCGGGACTCGTGGTTCTTGAAGTGGTGCGCCTCGTCGACGATCACGACGTCCCAGTCCTGGCCGGCCAGCTGCTCGACCACAGCGTTGCGTCTACTGAGCAGCGACGTCGGGCACAGCACGACCGACACGTCGGGGTCGACCTTGCTGCTGCCGGTCTTCAGCCGCTGGTAGCTGGCCCAGGGCGCCCACATGCCGAGCTCGCGCTCCCAGTTGGGCACGACGACCAGCGGCACGATCAGCAGCGTGCGCTTGGCCTGGAGGCGGTTCATGGCTTCGAGCGCTTGCCCGGTCTTCCCGAGGCCGGGCTCGTCGAGCAGCGCTGCGCGCTTGCGGCCGGCGAGGAACTCGATGCCGGCCAGCTGGTAAGAGAAAGGTTTCATGCGAACAGGGCGAAGAGGAGGGCCAGGGCGATCAGGATGCAGGAGCCGACGAGCTCCAGCGTGTCGCGCGTCGAGCGCTCAGGCATCGTTGCTGCCCTCCAGCTCGTCGCGGTGCTGCACGCCGAACACGTAGAGGCGGGGCTTGACGTAGAGCCCGACCGTGACGACGTAGCCGTCGAGGATCGGCTGGTCGGCCAGCCACAGCTCGACGGCGCGGGTCGCGTCGTCGGCGTAGCTGAGGCCCATGTCGCGCGGGATGCGCCGGTTGGCCGTCGAGGTGTTGTCGGACTTGACGATCCACCTCCCGTTGCTGAGGTGCGCGGTGACGCCGCAGCTGTAGGTAAGGTCGGTCGAGAGCTTGCTGGTGTGTTGAGTAGTCATGTCGATGAGTAGGTGACGGGCGATGTCGGAAGATGTCCAGAGAAAGTTAGAGAAGAGCCTCCGCGATGGCGGCAGCTCGGGTCTTGCCGTGGCCTTCGGTGCCGGACCACCAGACGCCGTCGGCGTCGACGGACGTGACGACCTGCGCGCGCCAGCGCGCGGCCGGCGGC
>Ga0070750_10001276_pt1 | contig 14001 bp, 13 predicted proteins | sample VirMetDEL_Nov_24_FD_77013 | JGI IMG/M metagenome (GOLD analysis project Ga0070750, IMG submission 77013) | Aqueous microbial communities from the Delaware River and Bay under freshwater to marine salinity gradient to study organic matter... | ecosystem: Environmental > Aquatic > Marine >...
AATATCTTTTAAAGTAGAATATTATAATGTAGATGGCGTTGCTAGTAAACAAATAACTTATGTATACGACAAAGATTGGGAAGGTGGAAATCGTTATGTTGATGGTGATTTTTCTATGCTTACCGGCTCACTTTATGTAGCTGACTCTTTGAATAGTGGTGTTGCTATAACTGGTAATTCCGGAACAGGATTTGTTAGATCATTAGGATATGATGGATTCGCTGCAGGATATCCTGGATTTCTTCTTTGGAGCGGAAGTGCATTAGCAGGACAAAATACTAAAGGAGGAGTTCCATATACTGGAGTAGGGTTAGAATTATATTTAGATAACAGTAGTTATTTTAGATATTCTACCACAGACGATGAAATATATATAGCAACACAAAATTTCTTTCTAGGAGATCCAAATACTGCGTTTATAAGTGGTAGCAATAGCAACATAGAAATATCTGCAAGTGGATTTCATTTAACACCAGAAGGAGATGTAACTGCATCGAGCTTTATTGCCGTACAGGATGGAAATACATTATTTGATAGTAACAATGAATTTGTAGATGGTAAAAACATAGGCCGTATAGTTTATTTTGAAACTGACGAATTTTCACATACAGGAAATATAGAAACAACACCTGTAACAGCTTCGGTATTCGAAACATTTATATTACCAGGAGAAACAAATTTACAAGTGTCACAGATGATACAATATACAAATAATAATTCATCACAAGTTACTTTTGTTAAAAGTGAAATGTTTATACAATCTGCTAGTGCAACTGCTTCTATAGGAGTTGGTCCTTCTGTAAACGAATACGACACTTGGAGTATTCCAGAACAATTAAATATCAACGCATTAAATTTAGTAACTAATATACCAAATGGTGGAGTAGAAGGATATTCGATTACATTTGATGCCGGTCGTGGCACCGTGCCTAGTAATGCAATATTACCAAAATATCAAGGAAAACACGTACGAATATTTCAAATGATTCTTGCCTCTAATTTTGGACATAGTACGTCTATATTAAAAGTTAAAGGACAAGTTTTTAGAACAAGTAGATTAATAGGAGGTTCTACATCTCCACCACAGAATATACAAAGGTAATATTTATATAAAATGAATAAAACTACAGTACTTTTTCCAGGCGGGTTCAAACCAATCACCGGTGCCCATTTAGCATTAGCACAACGCTATGCAAACTCTTCTAATGTAGAACGAGTAATTATGCTAATCGGACCAAAAGAACGAGACGGCGTAAGTCGTGCCGATAGCGATGAAATATTCAGATTAATCAACAACAATTCTAAGATTGAACTTCGTGCTACAGACTTTAACAGTCCCATAATGGCTGCGTATGAATTTTTATTTGCACTACCGGAAGGCGACCATGGAACATATGCAATGGCAGCATCTCGTAAAGGAGATGATTACGCTAGAACATTGAGTTTTGCTGGAAACGTAGAAAAATACAAAACAATTGGAGACAAGAAAGGCAGAAAAATACCTGCAGGCGTAGAAGTTAATCCATTAGAAATTGATGTAGATCCATTAACATATAGCAACGGGGAGCCTATCTCAGCCAGCACTATACGACAAGCAATTGCTAATAATGATTATGAAACATTTGCGGCATCATATCCTGGAGCAAAAGAAGCTGTTATAAAGAATATTTGGCAAATGCTAACCGGAGTACAAGAGTCAATATTTAGCAAATCTTGGTGGAGCAATCAATTAGCAGAAGATGTCGACGAAGTAGCAGAAGGATATCAAACTACTAAAATGGCTAAGTCTCACAACAAGAAAATAAAAAAATTAAGAAAACATTTAGATCGGAGTCGTGGAGAAGAATTTACATATGATTTTGCTAATTTTGGTAAAACTGTATTTGGTGCACCGTTATATGAAAATTATATTACACGCGATGAATTAAAATCTATAGAACCAACTGTAGATCGATTTTTTAAACGTTTCGGCATTGATGTAGACTTTCAAGGATATGCAACACATTTTATAGACCGACTAAATGATCCTAGAAATGAAGGAACAATTACATTAGACGATTTAGAAAACTTATTTTTAGATTTATCGTCAGAATATGGAGAAGAAATAGTTCAGCAATTTCAACAACGTAATCCATCCGCAGTAACATCAGACTACCAGTTTGACGTTCCTATTCATATGCCATTTCAATTACGTTTTGATCAGAGTTTAGGACAAATTAAATTAATTCCTAGAACAGTTAAAGCACAACGTCGTCCGTGGAGATCGAATAATCCATCTGATAAAATATACACAATCGAAAACGTATTAACAGAAGGTGGTGCAGCCGGCCACATGAATCATCCTTATGACTCTCATGGATTAACTTTTAATGACATGAAAGAAATAGTATCTAGAGCATTAGAAGGTCGTCTGGACATGGAAGAAGCTGTTACTGAAAAGACTGACGGACAAAACATTCAAGTAACATGGAAGAACGGCAGGCCTGGTTTTGCTCGTGGTATTAAAACCAGAATCAATCCACTTACACCAGACGAAATTGTTGCAGAGTTTGAAGCAAAATATCAAAAATCAGTAGAAGCTAATGGAGTAAAAGGAGCAGAAGGATATAAATTAGTAGTAGACGCCTTTCGAGCGACAGCAGAAGATTTAACTGCGTCATTAAGCAAATTATCTCCGGAAACACTTATGCGTATATTTAAAAACGGCAAAGTATTTGCAAACATGGAAATTATATATCCTGCTACTACCAATGTTATTGCCTATGAACAAGCAGTACTACAGTTTCATAATCTTGTTGAATATGATGACAAAGGCAAAGTAATTGAAACTGATTTAACTGGTGGCACAATGCTTCAACAAGTAATACAAGATGCTAACGCTCATATGCAAAAGACATTTTCATTTATTCCTCCTAACAAATTAAAATTGGGTCGTATAGAAGATTTTGAAGATCAACAAGCAGCATTCTTTGCTGAAATAGACAGTTTAAAAGATCAATTTGGACTTAAAGAAACCGATCGGGTATCTGAATATCACAGAGCATGGTGGAAAGATGTTGTACGAGAAAAAGCATATCAATTAGATTATGCTATACCAGAAGATGTTTTAGAGATACTAACTAACCGTTGGGCATTCAATGATAAGTCTACGAGAATAAACAATGTAGTTAAAATGATAGACAACGAATCTTTTGCTACATGGGTATCAGCATTTGACAAAAAAGATTTTAAAGCATATCAAAAACAAAATATAGAACCATTTGAATCTATATTTTTAAAACTTGGCGCGGTGGTATTGAAAAACATAAAAAACTATTTAGCAGCAAGTCCAGATAAAGCAGTACGGCAAATTAAAAAAGATTTGATGTCATTGATTAAAGATTTACAAACATCAGATAATCCTGACACACTTAAAAAGTTAGAAACACAATTAAGAAAAATAGAACGAATGGGTGGCTTTGATACTATAGTACCAATCGAAGGTATAGTATTTACATATGGTGGTAACACATACAAGCTAACAGGATCATTCGCTCCAGTAAATCAGATACTAGGAGTGTTAAAATACGCAAGGTAATATTTATATTAAATAAACGGATAAAACAATGGCAAAAAACGAAACAAAGCATAAAAGCAAATACACTAAGCCTAAAGACGAAGCAAAGTCTCTAAAGCCTGAAACTAGAAAAGATATTAAAGACTATACTGGAGATGAAGCTCACGGTATGGTACCAAATTTAGTTAAAGGTATTCAAGAACTTGTTCCAAGAAATATTAACGGTGAAGTGATTGATGACGTAGAAAATATGGTTCCGAAAATTAAAGATCATATTTACAAAAAAGTTGAAGAAGGAGATTATTCTCCAGAGCATGCTCGTAAAGTTTTTGAAAAATTACAAATTGAAGATAGTGAAGGATATCTAGATGCCATGGAAAACGGCGTTTACAGTATCAAAGAATCTATTAACAAGTTATCTGAATCACAAAAAGAAAAACTTGTGAGAATGTATGTGCGCAATAAAATTGTTAAAGTTTTACAAGAACAAGCAGCGCCTCCTGCAGATCCAATGGCTGATCCAATGGCTGATCCAATGGCTGATCCAATGGCCGCACCAGCACCTGACGCAGCAGCACCAGACGCAACAGCACCAGATGCCGCACCAGTAGACGATGTTTCTAGTAGTAATATTGAAAGTGCTACGAAAACATTTGAAGACGCTCTTAAAGATGAATTTTTAGCAAACGCAACTAGTGGTACTGAAAAAGCAATGAAACCATTAATTCAACATTATGAAACAAATAATGATCAAAAAGATGAAATAGCTCAAGGTATAGCAAATGTATTGAAATCTGCAAATATAACATTGCCTGCAGCATCTTCAACCGATCATACAAAAAATGATCAACCTGAGCAACAACCTTAAATATAATATTATGGGAAAAAACAAGTTACAAAACATCAAAGCTCTCGAGCAAATGCTTGACGGCACACACAAATTTCAAACCAAAAAAACAATAGGATTCAGTGACGCAGAGTCGGAGTCTAAACGAAATGAACGCCATGAGGTAGGTGATACATGGGAAGACGTCGACGCTAACGGAAATATATATGTTATAGAACAACATGATGGATTCCGTACTCGTAAACCAAAAAATTCTCAAGTATTAAGTGAAGTTCGAGAAGAATTACGACTATTTTCTAATTGTCCAAAAGAAACTTGCACTTGCGATCCAACATATCATCTCAACAAAAAAATGCGAGCAATACACGGAATGTGCTTTGACTGTGTTATTGATATGGAACATGAATTAAAAAAGCAAGGTAAATTTGAAAACTATGCTCGAGAAAAAATGCGAGCTAATGCATTAGCTTGGTTACAAAAAGCAGAACAAGATGTTAATATGTTACGAGAAGCATATACAAAAGCATCTAAATTAGTTATTAACGGACAAGGAGATACTGAGTCATGGGCAGCACAAATGACTCCAGAAGAATTCGAAGAAAAAGTTACAAAAGGATTTGAAAAATATAAAGAAGATTTTTTAAATAAATTAGATAAACACACAAGCGGAGAAAACAATGAAAATTTGGAACAAAATTAAATCATCATTATTATGGATTGGTATTGGTATAGTTGGAATATTAGGACTTATAGCAACATTTGGAAAATTATTTACACGTAGATCTACAGATAAACTTCAAGACAAAATTGAAGACAATGAAAAAAAGATTGAGCGAGTTAAAGGTAAAGAAGATCAATTAAAAACACAAAAACGTCAAGTTAAAAAAGAACTAACTGATCTTAAAGAAACAGTTAAAAAAACTAAAACCGTTAAACGTAAACCTGCACCAAAAAAAGTGCCAGCAAAAAAGAAAACTACTAGTTCAGCAAAGAAAAATATTGTTTCTAAAACAAAAAGAAAAAAATGAAACAATTAATTTTTATATTGTTATTTCCAATAACTGTATTCGGACAAACAGTATCTGACACTTGTTTTACAGAACAACAGATACACGATATATCAGAAACATTAAACGAATTATATTATCAAGATTCAGTTAACAATGCATTAATATCTCAACAAGAAGCAGTCATTGAAAAACAAGATGAATTGCTTCGTTTAGATTCTTTGCAGTTAGAATACAAAAAACAACAAATAGATTTACTTGAAGAAAACATAGATTTATATGTTAAGCAACAAAAAAAGCTTCAACCTAAATGGTATAATCATAAAGCTTTATGGTTTGGTAGTGGTATATTAACTACAATATTAACTGGTAAATTAATTGTAGGAGCAATTAACTAATGGCAAATCCAAACATAAAAGAAATCATTCAACAGCAGTATCAAATGTGTGCTGCAGACCCTGTATTCTTTATGCGTCAATATTGTTATATACAACATCCAAAGCGAGGTAAAATAAAATTTAATTTATATGACTTTCAAAAAGACTCATTAACACAGTTACGAGACAACAGATACAGTGTTATATTAAAGTCTAGACAGTTAGGTATTTCAACGTTAGCAGCCGGTTTTGCATTATGGAGCATGTTGTTTAATGAAGACTTTAATGTGTTAGTTATTGCAACTACACAAGAAGTAGCAAAAAACTTAGTTACTAAAGTTCGAGTAATGCATGATAATTTACCAAGTTGGCTGAAAGGTACTATAGAAGCAGACAACAAATTATCTTTAAAATTTAAGAATGGCTCTCAAATAAAAGCTGTATCAAGTGCAGGTACCGGTGCACGATCAGAAGCATTGTCATTGTTAATAATAGATGAGGCTGCGTTTATTAGAAACATCGAAGAGATATGGATAGCATCTCAAGCAACACTATCAACAGGTGGGGGCGCAATAGTTTTATCTACTCCAAACGGTGTAGGTAATTGGTTTCATAAAACTTGGGTGGACGGAGAAACAAATGCACAAACACAATGGCATAATATTAAACTACATTGGACAGTGCATCCAGAACGAGATATCGAATGGAGAAATGATCAGACACAATTATTAGGTGAACGAGGCGCGGCTCAAGAGTGTGATTGTGATTTTGTAAGTTCTGGACATACTGTAATAGACGGTAAAGTTTTATTAGGATATGAAGAAAAATGTTGTGAACCAATTGAAAAGCGAGGATTTGATAATGGTTATTGGGTATGGGAATATCCTGACTATTCGAAAAATTATATAATCGTAGCTGACGTTGCCCGGGGTGATGCAGCCGATTGGTCAGCATTTCACGTTCTAGAAGTTGAAACAGTAACTCAAGTTGCTGAGTATAAAGGCAAAATACCTCCTAAAGATTTTGGAAACATGTTAGTAACGGTTGCAACAGAATGGAACAATGCTTTACTTGCGATTGAAAATGCAAATATAGGTTGGGCTGCAATTCAGCCGGCATTAGACAGAAACTATGAAAACTTATTTTATACATATAAAGACGATGGATATGTAGATGTCGACATTCAACTTCAGAAAGGTTATGACATGAAAGATAAAACTAAAATGGTTCCTGGGGTGTCGACAACAAGCAGAACAAGACCATTAATGATATCTGCATTAGAAATGTATATGCGTGAAAATACTCCTGTTATACGTAGTAAACGACTCATACAAGAGCTATTTGTGTTCATATGGTTAAATGGTAAAGCACAATCACAAGTAGGTTATAATGACGATTTAGTAATGAGTTTTTGTATTGGACTTTGGTTACGAGACACATCTCTAAAATTAAGGCAACAAGGAATCGATTTAAATAAAAGAGCCTTATCGGGGTTTCAAAAATCTGATAATGTTATTTACACCGGAAAAAATAAACCAAAAGATTCTGGATGGGATTGGAATAACGGTGCAAATGAAGAAGGTTTAACTTGGTTATTATAATAATTGCTTGGATCTTTAAGTAGTTATATTTATAATAAAAGAAATACTATATGGCATCTTTAAGAAAACGTTTACAAAATTTGTTTAGTACCAATGTTATTGTACGAACTTATGGTAAAAACAAATTAAAAGTTGTTGACACAAACCGATTACAGTCTGTTGGTAATTTAGCACAATCCAAGTTAACAGATAGATATACTAGACTTCATGGCTCAAATAAACACAAAGTTGGAGGCGTTCACGGAGGCTATGACTCAAACTATTATATGCATCAGAATCGTGTACAATTGTATACTGATTATGAAATGATGGACCGAGACCCTATTATACATTCTGCATTAGACATCTATTCAGATGAGTCTACATTGGAAGATCAGTTTGGTGATATACTAACCATTAAGACCAATAACACCAAGATTCAAAAAATACTATACAATTTATATTATGACATCTTAAACATTGATTTTAATATGTGGGCTTGGATTAGAAATATAACTAAGTATGGTGATTTCTTCTTAAAACTTGACATTGCAGATGAAATTGGAATCATTAATGCTCGACCATTTTCTAGTTATGAAATAGAACGCTATGAAGAATATGATGAAGAGACTGGTGAATATAAAATTGAGTTTAAACACATTTCTGGGTATGATGAGTCATATGAAGTATATGAAATAGCACATTTCCGTTTGCTATCTGACTCAAACTTTTTACCATATGGTCGTTCTATGCTTGAAGGTGCAAGGCAAGAATTTCAAAAATTAACAATGCTTGAAGATGCAATGCTTATTCACAGAATAATGCGAGCACCGGAGAAGCGTATATTCAAGGTAGACATTGGAAACATACCTCCTAATGAAGTAGACACATTCATGGAACAGATCATCAACAAGATGAAAAAAATTCCTCATGTAGATCAAAAAACAGGTAACTACAATCTCAAGTTTAATCTTAATAATATGCTTGAAGATTACTTTTTGCCAGTGCGTGGAGGTAACTCACAAACACAGATAGACACTTTACCAGGTATGACATGGACCGGTACCGATGACATTGAGTATGTTAAAAATAAAATGATGGCTGCATTAAAGATACCAAAGCCATTTTTAGGGTATGACGAGGGCGTTGAAGGTAAAACTACATTGGCCTCCATGGATATTAGATTTGCTCGAACCATAGAAAGAATACAAAAAATAGTAATTTCAGAACTATATAAAATTGGTGTTGTGCATTTAGCAACACAAGGTTATGAAGGAGAAGATCTAATAGGATTTGACTTATCATTGACTGCGCCGTCAATCATTTATGATCAACAAAAAGTTGCATTGATGAATGAAAAAATAAATTTAGCTAACACCATGAAAGACAGTAAATTGGTGTCAGATAAATACATATATGAGTTTATATTTAACATGTCCGAAGAACAATGGCTACAAGAACGAGTTAATGTTATTGAAGATCTAAAATTAAGATTCCGTCAAAATCAAATTGAACAAGAAGGTAACGATCCTACCATTACTGGAGTGTCATATGGTACGCCACACGACTTGGCTTCATTACATATGAGTTCGGATGGGGTAGAAGAAAAAGACGTAGGTGGACGACCTAAAGAAGGAATTAAATCTGGACAACATGCAAACGAATTTGGATGGGATCCAACTGGTAAGAAAACGTTGAGACAGGCATTTAATCCTGAAAATCAAAAAACTGCATTTCAACCAGATCCTAATAAAAGAAAACGGCCCATGACTGCAGAAGCACAAAACGTTTTAAATTATTTTAGAAAACAAAAAGGACAAAAAATTATCACAGAGACCATGAATTCTTCTTCTGAAGACAAAGATGCAGGATCTATGTTAGATGAAAACAATCTTTTATCGTCTTAACTATATTTATTAATAAAGAAAACTACTGGCTGCAGTATGAAAAAACTAAAACATTCAAAATACAAGAATACCGGAATACTTTTCGAGATGCTTGTCAGAAAGTTAACTTCAGAAACAATGTCTTCTGATAAAACTGTAACTGTCGATATTATAAAAAAATATTTCGGCAAGAATACAGAGTTAGCAAAAGAACTTCAATTATATAATTCATTGATAAAAGAACAACACAAAACTGAAGCACGTGCTTTAGATTTTATCAGAACTATTAGAGAATCATATGCTCGTCTTAATCAAAGCGCATTGAACCGGCAACGATATAATTTGGTAAAAGAAATATCTGAAAATTTTGTGTTTGAACATGTTTCTAAAATACACATAAACAACTACAAGGCGTTGGCTTCGATATACATGTTGTTTGAGTATAAAGATTCTGATAATCCTAAACGTTTAATGGAATGTAAGAATGTGGTATTAGAACACACATTGTTAACAGAAAAGAAACAAACTTCGCAGCCTACCCTTATTGAAGAATTTTCAAAACAAGAAAAAGCAACAAGACTATTAACATATAAATTAATGATAGACAAATTTAACAATAAGTATTCAGTATTGTCTGAATCACAGAAACAATTGTTAAACAAATATATTACAAATGTTAATGACACAGAAGCATTACGTGAATATGTTAGCAAAGTTATTCCTACATTAAAAACCCGTTTAGCAGAACATGCTAAACTTACAACGGAAAAAGTGACACAGATAAAAGTGCAACGACTTTCTGAAATGCTTTGCAATGTAGAAACAATGAAAAGATTAAAAGAATCACATATAGTATCATTGATGCGTTATATGGATTTAATTGACGAATTAAATAGGGTACACAAATGAAATCATTCTTAAAACAAATAAACGAAAGTTTTCAGTCATTAGAAGAATCTTTAGATTCTAAAACTGCTGCAAATGATCCTAAATTATTTGTAAAAACCGCATATGATAATGGATACAGCGAAAAACAAATTGAGAACTTTTTACAGAAAGCTGGCCATAGCAAAGATGACGCGGAGACTTATTATTATAATATCATAGGACAATACGATACAGGATTTGCTAGTAATGGTATCAATGAAGCAGCAAAACAAAGTAAAACTTCGAAAGCTGCAATACAATCTGCTGCTGGTAAAAATCGTGATGATTGGGAATATAAAACTTGTGAAAATTGTTCTGGAAAATTGACATCTCATATAAAAGGCGTATGTCAACGATGTAAAACAGAACCTAGATGGCAAGACAATGATGGTGACGGTAAATGGTATGAACCTGGAGTTGATGTAAAAGAAGCTAAAGGTAAATATGATGACGGAGATGGAAAAGATGAAAAATGTGATTATGTTCCATGTAATGAAGGAGATTTAGACAATTCAAATATAGAAAAAATTGAATGTGATAAATGTAATGGAGCTGGGTGCGATCATTGCAACGGAACAGGATATCATAAAAAAGTAGATGAAGTATCAGTTGCAGCTGGTGCTGGGTCATATATGACTCCTAAAGCATTTGGTAAACGAACAAATCCTAACCTTAAACAAAGCACAGGATATACTGATGTCCCTAAAACAAAACTTCATACAGAATATGATTATGTACAAGAAGCAATGGATCGCAAGTATGAACAACTTATAGAAGGATATCGAGACTTTGTTTTAAGTGATTCAAAAATGAGCCCGGCAAGAAAAGTAAATGCGTCTATAAGAGATGTAGCTAAAAAACTTAAAGAAATCGAAAAGATTGTTGAATATACCGGCAGATTAAAAACCGAATCAGGAATAGCACATTCTGGTTTTAGTAGTGGGACACATAACGCATTAAGAAAAATATCAGAACGATTAATTAAAATATCAGAGCGAGTTAGATCATTAGGAGAGTAAGATATGTCAAAGCCATTATTAGTAGAATACATGCAATTTAACCCAATTGGTTCATTAAATGAATCGCATGGTGCTAAATATGGAGTTCCAGGTGGATTTATAGTGCAGGGTATATTACAACGGTCTGGGGCTAAAAACCAAAATGGTAGAGTGTATCCTAAAAATATATTAATGCGAGAATGTCAACGGTATCAAAAAGAATATATTGATCAAAACAGAGCATTAGGCGAATTAGATCATCCAGAGTCTAGTGTAGTTAACTTGAACAATGTATCTCATAACGTTTTAAAAATATGGTGGGAAGGAGACGATTTAAAAGGTGTAGTACAAGTTTTAGATACACCATCTGGTAAAATATTAAAGTCACTCTTTAAAGCAGGCATCACATTAGGAATATCTAGTAGAGGCTTAGGTAGCGTAAAAGAATTGAGAAATGAAGGCGTTGTAGAAGTTCAAGATGATTTTGAATTGATTTGTTGGGACTTTGTTAGCAATCCATCAACTCATGGAGCTTTTATGGGAATGATGAAAGAATCAATTGAAAAAAATAAAACAAATAAATACGATAAAGTTAACAACCTAATCACATCAATACTATGTGAAGACGGTAAATGTAGGATATAACATGAAATTTGAAAGCAAAAATTTAAACGCAATACATGACATATTAAAAGAAAATGTCAATGAAAAACAAACAGTATTTTCGGAAGGACCTGCTCCATTAACCACTGAACAAAAACGTGAATTTCATGAAGCAGTAAAAACATTTTCTCATATGGGTGAATCTGTATATGGTAAAGGAGATTTAAAAGAAGTAGTCGACCGTATTACTAGTATTGTAGAAACAGCTTCACAACTTGTTACTGAAAAAGAAGATATGGTTGACGCTGTTAATGCAAGTCGACACATGAAAGAAATAACGGGAGCTTTAAAAGAATTTCAAAAATCATGCAATGAAGTAATAATTCATCAGCGCAGAGCAGAATCTGCATTTGAAGATGTAGCACATGGTGTTGGTAGATATTTTGAAGTAGGATAATTTGGAATTTAAAATATATATTTATATAATATAAGAGCATGATAATGAGTAAGTTTAAAAAAATGTATAAAGACTTTTTTGGATTGAATGAAGAAAATTCTGCAGCTGCAATGGATACTATTAAAGCTAAAGCTGATGAACTTGGTCCTGTATTAGATGACTTAAAAACAAAAATGTCTGATATTGGATTAACATCAGAAGAACTTATAGACGAAGCTCAACTAGTAAACAACTTAACAGACTATGCAGGACATGTTATATATCAATTACGTGATCCACAAGAAGCAATGGCAGTAGCCAAAGAAATACAACGTTGGACTACTAAAAAAGGATTTACTATTATCAAGCATGAAAAATCCAAATCAGGACGCACAGGATATTTTTACTTCCGAGTAGGAGAAGATCCAGGAAGTGAATCACAAAAGATTCAAGGATATTTTGCACAACTACCAGAGCTTAACAAATTTGCATTTAAAGCTCCAAGAAGTAATAATCCTAGAAGACGCCCAAGCAGAAAATTTTAAAACAAGTTATATGAGTAAAAAACAGAAACACCACAAAAGTATCGTATCAGGTACACCATCTGCAGTAGCAGTAGTAGACGGAGACATTTCATTTGCATTGAGATCCTTCAAAAGAAAAATGAAACAACTAGGCGTATTAGACGCGTTAAAAGAAAATCGTACGTTTACAAAGCCTAGTGTAAAGCGTAGAGCTCAACTTATTAATGCAAAATATATGCAGAAAATAAGAGATATGCATCAATATGATTAATAAATAAATAATTTTTTTTAAGTCCTAGCAGAAATGTTAGGGCTTTTTTACTGTTTTTTAAGTAGCGGTATATTTATTAAGGAAATACGCTATCTCTATATAGTGTCTATAAAAAATAATATTCTATTAAGATTTCAAATAATCTTATTTCCAAAAACAAATTTAAGGAGAAAACAAATGGCAAAATCAGATTTGCTAAAAGAAGCGATTGCGGATGCTAAAGCTGTTAAAGAAACTGCGTTAGCTAATGCAAAGATTGCTCTTCAAGAAGCGTTTACGCCAAGAATCAAAAGCATGCTCGAAACTGAGTTAATCGGTGAGCTTGAAGATGATGAAATGGCTATGGATGAACCAATGGATGACATGGGTGACGAAATGGCTATGGATGAACCAATGGGTGACATGGGTGACGAAATGGGCGCAGAAGGTGAACCAATGGATGTTGGTGATATCGAAATTGATACTGACATGGACGGTGAAATTGACTTTACTGGTGACATTATGTCAAAACCAGGAATGGATGCTGAACCAGAAATGGATGAACCAATGGGTGACCTAGAAGGCGACGCTGCGATGGGTGATGATATGGGTGACGATTTAGGCATCGAAGAAATCATCAAAGAGTTAGAAGAAGATTTAGAATCAGAAGGCATGGAAAACGAAATGTATGTGTCTGATGGCGAAGAAGAAGAAGAAGATTTAGTTGCTGCAGGAATGCGTAACGAAATGGATGACCCTAAGGCACACACAGATGGTATTGAACTTTCTGAATCTATTGACGATCTAATTGAAGCAATCTTAGCAGAAGAAGACGCGGATGAAAATCCAAAAGAAAGCAGAGGTCCAAAAGAAGAGATGGATACTAAGAAGAAAGACAAAAAAGACGAGACTAACGAAGATCGTTGTAACACTAAAAACGAAGACTTGAAAGAAACTCTTGGTGAAGCTTATGACACCGTATCTCATCTTAAATCAGTTATCAACGAAGT
>Ga0070750_10001287_pt1 | contig 13957 bp, 31 predicted proteins | sample VirMetDEL_Nov_24_FD_77013 | JGI IMG/M metagenome (GOLD analysis project Ga0070750, IMG submission 77013) | Aqueous microbial communities from the Delaware River and Bay under freshwater to marine salinity gradient to study organic matter... | ecosystem: Environmental > Aquatic > Marine >...
ATAATATTGATTCTGTACCATTTGCATTATGTACCTTTTTAGAATGTGCTGTAGTGCTGTATGAATTAAATGTAATTGTTTCTTGGCAATCTTCGCCTTCTTCTGGTGGTTCAAGTGAAACACTTCTAGCTTTAAATATACTTCTATTAAATTTCTCGTTTCTTGTTTCTAATGTTTCAACTGATTTCTTATGAAAGAATAAATTCTGTAATGCTCCCCACCTATTTAAAAAAGTTATTTTATGAACTGGATATTTACATTCTTCTATTTCTTTTAATGTTATAGTAGTTTGATTCTCACCAACATCAACTATTAAAAGTTCATCATATTGTTGTGTTGAGGTTGAAGCACTTGCATAAGCTATCTTTTGGTTTTGGTTTCCATTGTCTGTAAAGTTAATTGTGGTTATGATTGAACCATTAAATTTAAAACTTACAGAAGCTACCTTTTCTTTGTTTATTGGTAAGCTCAATGTGCTTCCCTTGTGGTATTCGTAATAGCTACCACTTAACATTACTAATGCTTCAGTAGTGTAGTTAACACCTTCTTTGAATTTATTAAATCCTTCTTGTGCTAAATAACTTGTTGTAGTTGCAGAACCTATTATAGTGCCATTCGATTGTCTTGCACTTGTTACCACATCAACCCATATAGATTGTGTAAGTGCTGAATTACTTAATGTACCGTCATATGTTTGAATTATATGATCATTTACTAATTCACTGATTTCAAATGTTACACTAGTTTCATTGGGTAAAGGTTTCTTCTTAAATGTAAATGTCGCATAAAGATCATCACATATTTCAGTTGAACCTGTCAAACCACCGTGAACTGTTACAATGGCTTGAAAGTAATTTAAATTACTATCTGATTCCTGTGGTGTTCTAATGAAAAATGGTGATCTTGTTCTTATTATTGTACTCATATTTTAAAATTATCTTCTATGTATCCTGCTACTATTTCATCACCGTATAAATCTAAACCTCTTTCAAATGGTTTGGTGAAAAACATTGTAGCTCTAATTCCTTTGTTATATATGCTTCTAGCTATTAAATAGTTTAATGATTTTCTATTAATAAACCTGCCCTCTTTGTCTCTTGGTGCAATACCTTTTTTAATACTCCACTTATCAAACACACTACTAGGTGGTCTTTTGTTAGTATATTTAAATGGTGATTTACTACTTTCTGAATAAGTTGATTTAGCACCCTTTACACCCTGATCTTGATAAACACCATATTCTTCACTTTCAAACTTTACTTTACTGCCCTGTATTTTATATCCTAAACTCTGGTATAACTTGCCACTTGCTTTTTGACCTTTACGTGTAAGATTAGAACGTGATTGCTGTATCACATACTTCGCATATTTATCCAGTGCCTTTCTAAACTCGCTCATTAGCAATAAGTCATTTCAGTGGTTGTACCTATATCAAATGTTACTGCCCAGCCTGCAAGCATATTGTCAAAACGCTCTGTAAATGGTTCACAGGTTGCAGTATTTATTAATTCAAAACCATTTCTGTATGTATCACTTTTTTGTAATACTCGTATTATTCTAGTTGCTAGTGCTAGTTGTGTATTTAATATATCTTGCCTGTTGTCATTACCTAGAAAATAATCACGTGTTTGCTCGTTGCTAATATCTACAACATCCATTAAAAAGATTGTCATATTATGTACTACATTATTATCTTGTATTGTAGCACTATTAACTGTAATGTGACAAAGTGGATATAAACTCTGTTTTTTTAAATCTACATCTGCAATATCACCAAACGTTACTTCGTGGTTAAATGGTTCTGCTTTAACTACATCTCTTATTGTATCTATAACTTTGTAAAAACTTCTCATATTGATTTTATATATAATGGTGCGTGTTTGCCTAAATCTTCCTCAATAAATTCATCTAGCCAATCTATTGATTCATCAAAGTCTGCATCTTCATCTAACATTAACAACTGTAGACATTTCCAATAATTGTATACTGCTCTGATTGGTTTGCTGCTTGTTACACCTACAAATGCTTCTTCAAAACCATCTGCTAGAATTACATATTCGTGTTTTTCTACCAGTTCTTGTTCCATTAGCTTTTCTAATATTTCTTCTCTTTTCATTTCTTTTTAAACATCTGTTGCTGTAGATCAGCTTTATCTTTTTCAAATGCTAGATACTGCAAACAAGTATGTAGCTTTAGTTTTGTAACTTCATCAAACCTCCTGACATCACCTTGCGCCAATCCATAGATTGATTGATACCAAGACCATTTTTCATTAAATCCAGTTTCTGCTGTTGCAATTTGTCTGGTGTCTGATTTTGTAAATAGTTCAGTATACAGTTCAATAATTCGTTCTTTAAATTGTAAAAAAAAACAAGTGATCCAAATACAATGTCAAGTGTTACTTCTTTCATATCATATTTATCTGCGCTTTCATATTCTTCTATTAAATACTTTTCTTTTCTACTGTATTTAATTGGCCTATATAATACATTAATTGCTTTATGCATTGTTTGCCATTCTGGTAAGTATGTATCAAGATCAATGTATTCACCAAAGCTCATATCATCTAGCTTGGGTATAAAACCAAACTCAACACCATTGTATTCAAATCTATCTTTAAATTTAGGCTCTAATAAAAACAGTTTATTAATATCTTCTACAATAGTATCAATATCATTTGCTTTGATGTTTAATACTTGCTTTAATGGTATGTTACAAAAGATTTCTATCATCTTCTGCTTTAAAAAATTATCATCTTCATTCTTATCACTAATCTTTAACCACTTCTGGTATTGTGCTAGTGTTATTTCACTTAATGATTCAGGTATGTTAATTGTAACTTTCATATATATATAATGTAGAAAAAAGTGTAAAGTGTTATGTACAAATATAAAAAAAAAGCTACCTGTTACAGTAGCTTCTAATTTTAGTTGTTTATGTTGTTTATTTTATTTTTTTAATTTCTTCAATAATTCTTTTTCTATTCTTTTCATTATCATTTAAACAATATTGATATATTATAGGTATATCATTAAATAAGTTTTGCATATTAAACGTAATTGTACCTTGTTCACATTCTAAATGTAATTCACCACTATCTTCAAATATTGTAATTATTTCGTGTACATATATATGTTTTTTAATCTCTTTCATTTTTTATGCTTTATAAACTGTTTCTGTTTTAGTTTTTTTAATAACAGTTGGTTCTATATAATATAAATTGTAATTGTAAGTAGTGCTGTGTTTATAGTTATTTAAAAGCATTTCTAAATGATTGTTAATACTTTCTTCTGATGGAAATGAACATAAAGTTTTGTCAATTATTACTTTACCTGTTTCTTTGTTTGTCATTTCAGTTACTAATGTTTTAAAAATTGATTTCATAGTTGCTTGTTTTAATTAATTACAATGTAAATATATAAATATAATTATAAACTACAAAACATTTTGCAACTTTTTTTTATATTTCTTTTCTTATCTTTTCTTATCTTATCTTAATGCTTTAGTAATGCTTAAGCAATGCTTAATAAATGTAGTATTCACCACCACTTTGTAACTGATAACTAACTGCATAACGCAACGCATCCAATGCGTGGTTATAGTTATCTACTGGTGTTTGTGATTTACGTTCTAACCATACATAGTTGTTAAGTTCTTTAATTAAATCAGTACTATCACTATCTATTACCAAATCATAATCTTGTATCATACTAATACCATAAGTAACTGAACCTTGTCCTTTTATAGCTGGTACTATATTACAATGTCTTGATAACTCATTTATTAATCTAGGTTCTGCACTATCACCTACTATTAAATCATTACCTGCATACTTTACATTTAGGTTTGCTAGTTCACTTGTTGTAAGTTTAGCTTGGTAGAAACACAGCTTCACATAAATAATTTTATTCTCTTTATCTATGCTTGTTTTAACCAATGTGCTAGGATCATTGCTAAAACCATAATCTTGGCCATAAACAACTTTATTAATATACTTAAACTCACCTATACTCCAATTAGAATATATAACACCTTCTGCTTTATCTAGCCAAGCACCTTGTATAGTATGCTTAAATCTATCTGGCCTTCTTTGCTTCATACTTTCTATTTGCTGTATGTAGCTAGCACTCAAGTTTTCTTTGTTATCTAAATAGGTTGTATGTATATAGGTAGTATCATCTTTTGTGATATTACTGCCAGCTTGTACACCTCTGCCTTCATACCACCTTTGATAAATAAAATGTTCTTTAGTTGTTGGATTTAATATTAGTATAATTCTATTCTCTTGTGCTTTGTTTCTAACACTTAAGTCTATTTTATCAAAAGTATCCTCATCTACTAATTCTTCTGCTTCATCCATTACCCAAGTGGTAATACCTTGCAATGATTTAAGATTAGCTGTTTGATCACCTGATGAGGTTTTAATACCTCTAAATATTATCTTACTACCATTACCTTTGTTAATGATTTCATCTTTAGTTATTTTAAAATCATCAACTTTATTTAACATTTCAATCTTTTCTATAAATTCAGGTATGATAGATATAGATGCAGAACGTAAAGTGTAACGTGTAAATAGTATAGTGTGACCTGCCTGATATGTTAGCAGTAGCAGTATGGTATTTATTGCAAATGATTTACCTGAACCTCTACCACCAGTAATAATAAAATACCTAGCTTTAGATTCATCAAGTACAAGATACTTATTGTGTAGCTTTAATTCCTGCAATTAGTTTTCTAAAATCGTGGTTAACTTGTTCTGTAGTGTGCATATCTACAGTATCTTTTAACTTGCCATATACATTATCCATAATAGAATTAAAAGCTGCTACATCCTGCTTTTCTATTGCTTTGGTTATCATAGCTTGCACCATTCTGTATTCATTAGATTGCCATACATCATTTCCTTCATCATCTTTTACTTGCACCATCATATCTAACATTTCACGAATTATAGTGCTTCTATTCTTACTTCCCTTTGGCCTGCCCTTACCAAATTTATTGCCCTTTACAAAGGGTTTTAAGTTTTCTTCATTCGCCATTATGTCTCGTTTTATTCTCGTTATTTTGTTTATCTAAACCAAGATTCTTTATAGCTAATTCATATTCATTAAGATACTGTCTTAATTTATCTTCAGCTTCCTTCTTCAGTTTGTGTTTCTTGTTCGTATTCATACTCATTAAATAGTTTTCTCATTGTATCTACTAGTTCTTTTACACAACTACCACAGGTGGACATTTCTCTATGTTGATTGAATATTCTATTATGTATTTTTAATAGTGCTGATTGTTCTGTAGGGCCTACTCTATTATTAATGTGTTTAAATATATCTTTAAGTGTTTCATATTCTTCTGCGTTTAAGCATTCAGGTTTTTTGTATGGGAACAGTTTATTTAACTTTTCTTTTCTTGCTTCACATCCGCAATCTACACCCAGTTTATCAAAAACATAATCTACACCGGCTTTAATGCCTGTTGCTTTTGTTATCTTTTCTATTGTATCTCCAAGACCTTTTGATTTCTTTTTACTTTTCATATAATTTTTTTTTAATGTTCTTCTTTGCCCTTTTAATTGTATTGTATACTGTAACGTGTCCTAATCTTGTTTCCTTTGCCAACTTTCTTATGCTGTTAAATTGCTTAACATATAACGTAAATAATTTACGATCAAACCAATACATTCCATTTAGAATATCTAGCACCTTATTATTAAATTCTTCTAGTTCAAATTCGTTTTCTTCTACTATGTTTTTTATTACTGCGTTTTCATCTTTAGGTATTCTGTTTTCTATGTTTGCAGTTTCTTGTATTATTCTTTCTATAGTTCTTTTTATTATACCATAGTGTGGTTTATCATTTATTATTAATTGTTGTGTTTCTAGTTTACCATCGTGTACTTGTTCATATAGTTTAATATACATTTCTTGTACAACATCTTGTACAACTTTCTTATCTTTCTTATATAGTAAATTGTTCGCAATTTCACAAAAATCATTATGGTGAAGTGCAAGGTGTTCCAATATATTATTTAGCTCGACCTTCTTCAACTTCTATTAACAGATTTACAAAATCATCTAATTCTATTGCAACGTAATCACGTTCAAAGTTTTTAGTAAAACATACCACAGGCATCTTTGCATTACCTAAACAATCATTCCTGCTTTGTTCAAGTGCTTTCCATATGTTTAATTTTTCTTGGTTCTTGCATTCCCAGTTAAACTCTGACAATATACTATTATCATCAATGCACAAGATATCACCTTTCATAGATAAACCACCGCTATTAGGCGTTCTTCTAATATTAGCTTTTAGCTTTTCAGCTAAATACTTTGCCACTTTTAATTCAAACCTTTTGCCTTTTTTATTAGCATTCATCAAATATAGATTTTTGTTTTACATTCTCTTTTTTAGTAATACCTACAGCAGTTTCTAATATTATTTTACCATCTTCATAGTATACTAAATTATTTGCCATTTTACTTCTTGGTTGTTTACCTTTATAATTATTAAAATCATAATTATGGTATTCACTCATAACTTTTATTTGATTTTTGACTCTTGTAAAATCTGGATTTTTAACACCACTTAATTTATTTGGTAAGTTGAAATTAGTCCAGTAAAGATGTCTTCCTCTTTTCTTTGCAGGTATTAGTGGTTCATAATATGGAATAACATTTTCTACACAATATTTACCATTAAAAAAATTATCTAAAAATATTATTTCTTGATATAATTCCATTTGTGGGTATCTCATTTTGTGTTTTGTTTTCATTGATATATTAATTCTACTATGAGTAGGACAAGGTGGTGAACTCCAAATAAAATCAAACTCTTTGTAATGGTCTAATAAATACTGGTGTGCATCTGCTACAATTACTTTATCATTAGGAAATCTTTCTTGATACAATCTTGCACATTCAGGGTCTAATTCTACAGCAGTAACATCTACATCTGTAACCTCATCCCACTTGTATCTATTGCCACCAAGACAAGCATATAAATTTAATATTTTCATTTGTGTACTTGAAAGTGTTCTCTTATTGCTGCACCTAAATCTGCGTTATTAGGATATATAGCACATAAGTATTTAATACCATTTACTACAGGTTCATAAGGATGTGTGTAGTATTCTTTAGTTTGCCTTAATTCATTCATTGATCTTTTCTTTGCCATAGTTTTTGTTTTCATAGTAACTACTACATATTGCTACTGCTTGTTCTTTGCTTTTACCTTCTTTTATAACTTCTGGTATGCACCTGATCATAAAATCTTTTCTTGTTTCTCCTGCTTTTGGTTTAGGCATATTCTTATCTATTAAATAAATAATGTGTTAACATACCACCAAAAAATGATACAACACAAACTACAAACATTACATAATATATATAATCTAAATTTATCATATATAAATTCATACTATACAAAATTACTAAATTTTTTCTTTAGTTGCTGATTCTGCCTGTATGCCTTGATGTTGTTCTGTTCTGCTATTAGGTTTTTTTTCTGTAAATTATCCAATGCAGCTTGTAAAAAGCATATTGTTGAATGTGCATCTGTTAATGTATCTAACGCTTCTTTCTTGCTATTGGTTGCCTGTTTTTTAATGTTTTCTTGTGCTTGTAGTATAAGTATCTGCAACTTGTTCTTTGTTATTGTAATATCTATTGTATCCATATTATTGCTTTTTGTTTTCCATATATAAAAATTCATTCCCTAAATCTTTATTTAATGTTTTTATTGTTCTATATATTTCAAGGCTTTTTCTTTTAACCTCATCCTTTTCGTTTCTAGTTGAATCTGTACCAAGATGTGCATATAAACTACAATCTATTCTTAATAATTCATCTATCTTTTGCTTATCTGTCCAAGTTTTGAACTCCATAAACTTTTTAATATCATCAAATTTATATCTCATTGTTTTTGTTTTAATACATTTAAACCACCTATTGTAAAACCTAATCCGCTGTTATAATCAAATCTTAATGGCTCATTTAACATTGTAGGCTTACCGCCTGTTTCTTTATCCTTTATTTTATATACGTGTACTTCTGTCATCATCCATAGTTTATCGTGGGAAATTAATCTGTGTAAACATATGAAATTATCTACCCTGTTTGGAAACACCTGCCCACCCTCACAATCTGCTTTTCTTGGTGGTTGTATATGTCCATTTAACTGATGATCTGCGGGATATACACGTCTTGCAGCTTCAGTTTGCGGATGCATTGCTATAAACATTGTCTTGCCAGTTTTATTACAAAACTCCCTAACATCGTTACATATTTGATAATTGCGCTCAAATTGTGATATTCTTCTATCGTGGTTAATACCTGTGTATGGATCAATTAAGCAGCCATCACATTCTTCTTTTTCAAATATTTGTAACAGTTCTTTATGATTATACAGTTTTCGATTATCAATAAATTTAAAATACTTACTTATTTCATCGTGATAAAATAAATATTCATTTAAATCTTTTATTGTTTCACCTGTCCACATTTGTATAATATCCCGTTTTAATTGTCCTGCATTGTTTTCACCTGACCAAATACACCATTTCTTTTTATGCAATTTACTTAATGCAGTTAAATACCATAAAATAAAATTAGTTTTGCCCACATTATCAAGACCAAGAAACATATTAAAATTACCTTTTTTATATAAAAAGTAATCATCTAATATGCAACCAATGCCTATACCCCTTTTAATTTTACCAGCTTTAAATGCTTTTAAATATGGTATTGTTGCTTTGTCCTGTAGTATCATTGATCCAGTAGTTTTTGAACTTCATCACTTACACGTAAAAGATTATCATTTGCGTATTTATCTTTTTTTATTTTATCTTTTTTTAATGCTTTGGCATTGCTTAAGCTTTGCTTGTTTTGTGTGGCAAGCCCACCTTTTCTACCTGCATTTGATCTTTTTTGATGTGCTAGTTTTCTTTCCTCGTATTGTTCATCTAACCATTTTATTTTTATTTTGTCATTGTGTATCTTAAGTAATTGACTATCAATTAGTTTACTCCAATGGTCTGGCACTAATGATTTTATTTGATCTCTGCTAACATTACATTCTTTGCTCCAATAGTAGCAGCAGATTTTCATAAATGCACCTTGAACATCTAAATCTTTAAACATTATTGATCCTGTTATCCATTGGTTAGGGTAAAATTTAAAGTATGGTAATTCTTTCATAATATTGTTTGTTGATCGTGTTTTAATATATAAAAATATTTATTAACCTTTTTAGTTTTATTAAAATCTGTTTGGTATGGTGCTAATTGTGTTATGACTTTAGAATTTATTAATTCATCTTTTAATGTTAGTAAATTAAATATATTTACTTTATCATCTATCACTATGTAGTATAGCATTTTATCATAGTAATCAGCAGCCATCAAAAGATTATAAAACTTATCTACTTGTAAATATTTATCTTGATAGTATGTATTTCTAAACTTAAATTCTACTATCATATCAGCACTTTGTGCATCCCAATGGCTAAACTGATCATCTAAAGAATAAAGATTCCAACCGTATTTATTATTTAAATAAATTATACTTTTTTCTACTTTTTCTTTTTCAGTCATAATATGCCTTGTGTTTTTCATCATAGTTGTTGTATGCTTCTATTTCTGATTCACTTAATCTATCCCAAGTATAAACACCATCAAAGGTAAATGAACAGTAACCCAAATGAACATCTACCTTGTCAGGTGCTTGTACATAATCAAAATACTTAAAGTTCTTTTTTACAGGCCTGTATTCAAAAGCTAATCTTTCAGGTCGCATATCAAGTTCTTTAGCTATTTCTGGTAGTGTGTAACCTTCCATTAATAAACCTTGTATGACTGACATACTGAAACCCTTTTTCAATAAATAATTTGATTCTTCTATCATTGCTAAAATGGCAAATCATTAGTTGCTTCTTGCTTTTCTTCAGGCTTCCAAGTATCTACACTAATGGCTACATCTTTACCATATTGATCAGCTTCATCTTTTACATTAATATTAAGTTTAATAAACTTGTTACCATTGTATTCTTGGATGTGTTCTTTTAGTTTATCAGGATTGATGGTTACTTTTAACCACTTTTCATTCATTACTTTTCCTGATCCACAGTATATTGTTTTTTCTTTCATTGTTGTTTGTTTTAATTATACATAAGACCTTACAGTTCTATTTGTTTTTTCATTAGTCAAATACACCTCATTCAAACCTAAAACTTTATCACCATTTTCAATCATAAAATTTAAATCTTTATAAAATATTTCGTGTTCAAATGTTTTGCCTAAATAATCATAATCAAGAATTAAACTATTTTCTTTAAATTCTAATACATTACCATACCAAGTACCATAAGGATTGTATGTATCATAAATGTGTATAGCATAAGTTATTGTATCATCATTATCAAAATTATGCATCATACATATTAGATCTTCACAAGAGTCTTTATGTGTAAACACAAAGCCAGATATTATTTCTTCTTTTTTCATTGTTGTTTATTTTAAATTAATATTTGTTCTTCTACTTCTATTTCTATAATATCATCACTATAACCTACTGGTTCACCATTCCAATTGTTGTATTTGTCTACAAGATTGCAATATTCTGTAAAACCTTGCGATATAATATTATAACCTAATCTATATACTTGTACGTTATAAGGTGATGTAGTTTCTACTGCAATTATATAATAATCTGCATCATCATAGTTTTCTAAATACATAGCTGCTTGCATTTTATAATCATTATATAATAAATCCCTTTGAAAACGTTTACCAGCATCTGTAGTAGTTTTTATATCACAAACTATAGTTTTACCGTCTATGTAGCTTTCAAGGTCTACAAAGCCTTTAAAATTGACTCCTGCGTGATTCCAAGTTACTTCTTTTTCAGTATGAACCTTGTTTTGCATTAGTTTACAAAATATAGGATGAAATAAAGCATTTTGCACAATTGCATTAGCATCATCAAGTTCTGAAAGTTTAATGATCTGTTTATTGTCATTAGCAGCTTTAAATGCCTGCCACTCTTTGCCTGCACGTCTTGCACCCTCAAACACTGCATAATCATCATTAAATGAATCTGGTTCCAATAACAGTTTATGAATAATACTTCCAAACTGCATTGCATCTGTAACTTTTGTTTTACCCTCCCAGTATTTTAATAGGTGGTTAGGTGATTTTTTAAAAGCACATAATGCGCTATAACTTAATCTATTCTTTTTCATAATCTTCTAATTTTTGTTGGTAGAATTTAGTAATAGCTGCATTCCATTGTTCTTCTATCTGCTGTTTTTCTCTTACTAGTTCTAACAGCTTTTCATATTCTGTTTTTATATCCTGTATCATTTTGAATCTTTTTTAAATGAATCAGCTTCTACATCACTATAGATGCCATATTCATATGCGTTAATTAATTTAAGTGTTAATCTATCCTTTAATCTCTTTTCTGCCATTGCAAAAGGGTAGGGTGCCTTACAGTTAGTTGGCGATGCTTCGCCTGTACTCCAGATAACTTTGTTACCTCTTTTAGCATCTCCTACCATTGCTATATCTTTATTATCATCTCTAAAGATTGTAGGTGCGCCAAACTGAATGTTTTCTTTAGCTGCTATCTTTTCGCAGGCATCGTGTGTAATGATCCACATTGATTTAGTACCTCTTTTAAGTTCCCAAAAATCTTCTTTATTTAGGTTGTACTTTTGTGCTATTTGTTTTATATCCATAATTTTTGATTTTAGTTAATTGTTGTTTTATTTTATTTATTCTATTGCTATCATAATTATAACGCAATTCTTTCCAATGCTTATCTACTTCTTCTAGTTCTTCTAGTAATCTATCAAACCTGTGCCTGTGAATCTCTTTGTCATTGTTGTTTAATTCAAAACGTGTAATAACATTCTTATTCCAGTTTGCTTGTCTGATAATTTTTCTTAATCTAAAATGTAGTGAAGTATAATAGTAATATGCTTGCCATTCTTCCATATCTTGAATGTGACGGTAGTATTCAGTTATTTCCATTGTACTGCTGCATTAGTTCTAGTAATACCTCTGAATATGACTTTCTGCCATTGGCTCTGCATTTCTCTTGAAATTCTAGTAATGTATCTATCTTACTAGCTGGTACATAAAATGTACGTGTCGTGTAATTGATTGTTTTCATATTTGTTTGTTTTTAGTTTATATTGTATTCATCTCTGCAATCAGGGCATATATCACAAAAGTTATATTCTTCTTCTGTCATTTCCTTATCACAAAATTCACAATTATATTTATTTTGAAACATATTTAGTTTTTATTTTATTTATCTATTGGGTTAAATCAAGAACCTACATTTTTGTCAGTTTACTACTTGCGCTCTGTTTTTTTAATCACTTTGGCTTTCTTTAGTATCTATATCTGTATCTAATTACTAACTCAATTTCATAATCGGCTACCCTCGCTGATTTCAACCCAATAAATAAAAGAACTTGTGTAAATATATATATAATTACAATACAAACAACAAAACACATTAAAAAGTTTATTAACAATAGAATGTTAAAATAGGTGCGTTAACCTAGCTACTTGCCCGTGTTGCTTGTGAAATAGAAAAGATTCTATAGCTTTATTATTAGATGATTGATAACCATTTGAGTGGTGGTAAAAATCTGCTTCTGATGGACTTCTTAAACTTTCTAAAGTCATACCAACATAATCACCACCTTTACTAGATTTGTGATGTACGTGCTGTGTGAACATATACCTGTATTTAGTTTCACTCCACCATTTACATTCATCTGCCATTATCATAGGTAATCTTTCCCACTTAACTCCGTGACCGTGACAACTACCTATTAATGTTTTACCATACTTAAAATACTTTCTCATAGTGTAATCTATGTTCCAAGATACATTACTACATAAATTAAAATGTGCTTGTAATACTTGTGCCATTAACCAACCACTTAAATGATCGTGATTGCCAGCAGTAAAAAGCACCTCAACATCTGCTACATCTAATAACATTTCAATTACTTCCACCATTAACCTTTTTGCTATTAAAAAATGATCAGAAAAAACACCATCTAATTCACCTTGAAATGTACCTTTAGTAGTTTTGTTATGAAAACCATCTACGTGCAATAAATCTCCTGAAAGCAATAAAACAACCTGATCAATATGAAACCCTTCTGATTTCTTTATACAACCTCTAACACCTTCTAAAGTACGTTGTACTGCTATTTGGTTGTTATACTCTACACCACTTACAAAACTTCTGCATAATTTACCTATATGAATATCTGATGGACAACAGAAAAATAAATGTGGTTCAATAACCTTTGGCCTTTCTATTTTATTATAGTAAGGTGCATACTGCTTTACTTCTTCTATAAGTTCTTTGAATAGTTTCTTGTGATCTTGTTGTTTATGGTCTGGATTCTTAAAGTATAAACTAGCTTCTTTTGATTTTATCCAACCACTATGTACATCATTAACACTTAAACCTGAATTTTCAGCTTCTTGTTTTATCCTTCTGTACTTGGTAATTATAGCAGCTTCATCTTCTGTTAACCTGTAACGTGGATTCCCGCTTTTATCTTTAAAACGTTTATTGTGGTTTTTCACAAAATAAAATTTTGCTAAATATACTAATTTCTTTTTTTAGCTATGCTTCCATAGTAATAGCCTACTATAGATAATACTATACCTTCTACAATACCTGTAGTATGAATCATTAATTCTTTATTGTGTTCAGGTACTGTTATAAATACTATTGCAATAATTAAGAAAACAAATGCAAACAAACCTACTGCACCTGTTACATTCATCATCCAATCTTGTGCGCCTGCCTTCATCATTTCTACCTCTCTGTTTCTTGCGCTGTCTCTGTCTTTTACTTCTAGGTTATATAATTCTACTAGTTGTGCGTGCATCTGTGCTTTTTCTTCTGGTGATAGATCAGGTTCA
>Ga0070750_10001290_pt1 | contig 13942 bp, 15 predicted proteins | sample VirMetDEL_Nov_24_FD_77013 | JGI IMG/M metagenome (GOLD analysis project Ga0070750, IMG submission 77013) | Aqueous microbial communities from the Delaware River and Bay under freshwater to marine salinity gradient to study organic matter... | ecosystem: Environmental > Aquatic > Marine >...
CTAAAGTGTTCTGAAGATCCAATTTATTTTGCTAAAAAATATATTAAAATCGTTCATGTTGATAAAGGTCTTATTCCTTTTGAAATGTATGACTATCAAGAAGAAATAACTCATAAAATTACAAATAATCGTAGGGTGGCGGTCCTAACAGCTCGTCAGTCAGGAAAAACGACAACGGCAACTGCTATTATTTTACATTATATTTTGTTTAACGAATTTAAAACAGTTGCTATTCTTGCAAATAAAGGTGATGCAGCCCGTGAGGTTATGTCTCGAGTTAAACTTGCATATGAAGCTTTACCTAAATGGTTACAGCAAGGTATAGAAGAATGGAATAAAGGTAATATTGCTCTTGAAAATGGGTGTCAAGTTCTTGCTGGCACTACAACGTCTTCGGCAATTCGCGGTAAGTCTATTTCATTTCTATATCTTGATGAGGTTGCATTTATTGAAGGGTACGATGAATTTTTTGCATCAGTTTATCCAACAATTTCATCAGGAGAAAGCACAAAGCTTTTGATGACTTCAACTCCAAATGGTTTAAATCATTTTTGGAAAACTTGTAAAGGAGCAAAAGAAGGCACAAACGGTTATGAATATATTGAAGTTATGTGGAATGATGTACCAACTAGAGACGAGAAATGGAAAAGAGAAACCCTTGAAGCTTTAGATTATGATGAAGAAAAATTTGCACAAGAATACGAATGCCAATTTTTAGGTAGTTCAGGGACTCTTATATCAGGTGCAGCTTTAAAACAGCTTGCTTATTCAAATCCATTATATTCAAAAGATGGCATATGTCAATATGAAAAACCTGAAAAAGATCATGTGTATTCAATGACTGTAGACGTATCAAGAGGTAAAGGTTTAGACTATTCAACTTTCAATGTGATAGATATAACATCTATGCCTTATAAACAAGTGTGTACATTTAGAGATAATTTTATATCTCCAATAGATTTTGCATCTATTATATACAGAGTTGCAACATCATATAATGAAGCATTAGTACTAATAGAAATTAATGATATAGGCTCACAAGTATCTGATACACTTGCAATGGATTTTGGTTATGAAGGAATGCTTTATACTGAGAGTGCTGGGCGTAACGGTAAACGAATTTCAAGTGGATTTGGAAAAATATCAGATACAGGAGTACGAACAACTAAAGCAGTAAAATCAGTAGGTTGTTCTATGCTTAAAATGTTAATAGAGCAACAACAACTTATTATAAACGATTTTGAAACAATACAAGAACTTTCACGATTTTCAAAAAAAGGTTCATCATATGAAGCTGAACCTGGATCACACGATGATTTAGTTATGAATTTAGTTGTTTTTGCATGGCTTACAAGTCAAAGTTATTTTAAAGAAATTACCGACATAAATACTTTAAGTAAGTTAAGGCAAAAAACAGAAGAACAAATAGACGATGATTTACTCCCATTTGGGTTTATAAATACTGGAGAGATTGATGATTCTAAATATAAAGCTGGTTGGCAGATAGATGATGGCGGTGATAGGTGGTTATTGTAAATTCGTGTTATTATAAATAAAGAAGAAACAACTGAAAAAAGTTTAAAATAATCTTACATAAAGGAGAAAAATATGGTTTTTTCTGTAAGCCCATCCGTTATCGTTAGGGAAGTGGATGCATCAGCAGTAATACCGGCGGTAGCGACTCCTCCTGCAGCGATTGCTGGAGTATTTCGCTGGGGTCCAACTAACGAAAGAATTTTAATCTCTTCTGAAGACGAACTTGTATCACGCTTTGGAAAGCCTTATGCAAATACTTCGTGGCAAAACCATGAAACGTTCTTTAGTGCAGCAGATTTCTTATCATACACAAGTTCATTATATGTAACGCGCGTTGTTTCTGATAGTGCAGCAACTGCAGTAGGTTCATATTTTTCAGCAAAACATCAAGGAGCTTTAGGCAACAGTATACAGGTAGTAGCCGCTTCTTCAAGTTCTTTTGAAAATAGCATTGCTGGTGTAGGAGAAGCCTCGGCAGGATCTTTTGCTTTTAATGCAAATACTGTATCTATCAGCATTGTAAGCGAAATAACCACTGCGCTTCAGGACGGAGATATTCTAACTGTTGGTAACGATAGCGTTGGTTATCAAGATATGGTTGTTGCATCATTTACTGATAATGGATCTAACACATCACCATATTCATATGATATTACTTTTAAAAATAGATATACTACAGCAGAGTCAAATACAGCACTTATAAGCTTTAAGTCAAAATGGGGTTATGCAAAAGAAGTACAAGGTGCTCCTACTGATAATACTCGTGTTCATATTGCTGTGATTGATAGTGTAGGGGATATTACTGGTACAGCAGGTACTGTTCTTGAAGTTTATGACAACGTTTCTGTATCACCTTCAGCTAAAACCGCAGACGGTTCTACAAATTATTATGTGGATATATTAACAAATAACTCATCGTGGGTTAAAGCAATTGGAACTGATGCAGAAGGTGATCGTACTCCATCAAATGCATTGCTTGGAACCTTCACATCAAGCATTTACGAAACTTTGTCCGGCGGTGGTGATGGTGATGGTGAAAGCGCTATTGCTTTCGGAAAGGTTGCATTAGGATATGATTTATATAAAGATTCTAATGCCGTTGATGTTTCGGCTATTATAACAGGCAAATCTTCAGCAAATCTTACAAATTATTTAACGCAAAACATTGCAGAATCACGTAAAGATTGCGTTGTATATAGTTCACCAACTTATGCTAATGTTGTTACACCGTCAAATCCAGAAGCAAAAATGACTAATGCAATTGCATTTAGAAATAGTTGTACTTCTTCATCATATCTCTTCATTGATAGTGGATATAAGTATCGTTATGATAAGTATAATGATGCGTATCGTTGGATTCCGTTAAATGGAGATATGGCAGGATTGGCAGCAAGAGTTGAACCATATGAATCACCAGCTGGTTATAAACGTGGTGTAGTTAAAAACGTAATTAAATTAGCATTTAATCCAAATAAATCACAAAGAGATCAATTATACGGAAAAGATATTAACCCTGTTATTTCTCAAGTTGGTCAAGGTGTATTATTATTTGGAGACAAAACTGCGTTAGGCACAGCAACAGGAAGCGCGTTCACACGTATTAATGTTCGCCGCCTGTTCATAACGGTAGAGAAAGCAATTGCAACGATTGCGGCCTCGTTCTTGTTTGATTTTAATGACGAATTTACACAAACACAATTCAAAAATTTGGTTGAGCCACTCCTTAGAGACATACAAGGAAGACGAGGAATTATCGACTTCAGGGTTGTATCAGACGCAACAGTAAATACTCCTGATGTGGTAGATAGAAATATCTTTAAAGGCAACATATTCATCAAACCTGCCCGTTCTATCAACATTATCGAACTTACTTTTGTGGCAACAAGATCCGGAGTAGAATTTGATGAAATCGTTGGTCAGCCACTCTAATAAATAAACTAAAAAGGAGTAGTATAAAAAATGGCTTTTAATATCAACGAGTTTAAATCTCAACTTACAGGGGGCGGAGCACGTCCTTCCCTCTTCCAAGTACAAATTACAAACCCAGTAGAGCCGATAGCGGATTTTAAATTACCTTTCATGATAAAGGCCGCGGCTCTACCATCGTCCACTTTAGGATCATATCAGGTTCCATATTTTGGTCGTACAGTAAAATATGCAGGTGATAGAGTATTTGATGATTGGCCTGTAACTATCATTAACGATGAGGATTTCTTAATCCGTAATGCTATGGAAGCATGGTCAAACTCTATTAACAGCCATGATTCAAATATAAGAACTTTGCCTCAAGATTATAAATCAAATGCGATTATTACACAATACGGCAAAGACGGTACCGCCTTAAGAACATATGTGTTTGAAGGTTTATATCCAGTTACTGTTGATGCTATTCCAGTAGGATGGGATCAGTCAGATGTTATTGAAGAATTTGGAGTTACGTTCCAATATGATCTATGGAGAGTTGAAGGCGCAACTGGCATTTCTACAACTTAATTTATAGGATGATTAATTGAATGAGAATTTTTGGCTTTGAGATAAAAAGAGAGATCGGTGGTGCAGAAGAAGAAAAGCCTGTATCTTTTGTAGAACCGTCTAACGACGAAGGCGCTATTACCATAGGTAACTCACTTGGCGGTTCCTATGGTATTGCCATCAATATGGAAGGTGATGCAAAAACAGAAGGCGAACTTGTAACTAAGTATCGTAGCCTTTTGATGCAGCCTGAAATAGCTCAAGCTGTAGATGAAGTAATAAATGAAGCAATTAATATTGATTCACACGAAAACGTAGTTGAAATAGTATTAGACGATACTGAACTTCCAGATAAAGTTAAAGATAGAATAACCGAAGAATTTGATGAAATACTTCGTTTACTTGATTTTTCTAATTATGGATACGATATATTTCAAAAATTCTATGTTGATGGCCGCCTTAATTATCACATTATTATAGATAATGAAAATTTAAAAGACGGCATTAAAGAAGTAAGATATATTGATCCACGGAAATTACGTCTCATTAAAGAAATGGATGAAAAGAAAAAAGATCCTCATTCAGGAATTCCGTTAAAGAAAGTGAAAAAAGAATATTATTTGTATTCTGATTCTGGGTTTGGTTCTAAAAGCGCTGCTAATGCTAGCACAGGTCAAACTGTGCAAGGTTATCGCATAGCAAAAGATTCTATTGCAAGAATTACTTCAGGCTTAATGAACGAAACTAATTCACTCGTTCTTTCTTATTTACATCCTTCAATTAAACCTTTAAATCAATTAAGGATGCTTGAAGATGCAACAGTCATTTATACTATTACAAGAGCTCCTGAAAGAAGAATTTTCTATATTGATGTTGGTCAATTACCCAAAGCAAAAGCTGAGCAATATCTACACGATATGATGACTCGCCATAAAAACAAGCTTCAGTATGATTCCGACAGTGGCGATATTACAGACGGTCGTAAGTTCATGACAATGACTGAAGACTTTTGGTTCCCGCGCCGCGGCGGTGAAAGATCTACAGAAGTTGATATTCTTGCAGGTGGAAATTCAGCCGCCCTTACAAATGATGAAAACCTACAATACTTTCAACGAAAATTATATAAATCTTTGAAAGTTCCAGTATCTCGGTTAGAGCCAGAAAATATGTATAGCTTTGGCCGTGTGTCAGAAATGACTCGAGACGAACTTAAATTTAGTAAATTTATTCGTAGACAAAGAAATAGATTCTCCGCATTATTTGATATTTTACTTGAAAAACAATTAATTTTAAAGGGTATAGTAGATCCTAATGAATTTAATGAAATTAAAAATAAATTGCGCTATGATTTTATGAAAGACAATTATTTTGAGGAATTAAAACAAACTGAAATTCTTCGTGAAAAAATAACAATGTTAAGAGATATGGAAGAGCAAGTAGGAAAATATTACTCACGAGAGTGGGTTGTTAAGAATGTATTATTTATGAATGATGACGAACTTCGTGAAATGGAAAAACAGATGAAAGCCGAACGTGCCGCAGGGATGTATGATGAAGAAATGGGATTTGGACAAATTGAACAGAAACCAGATAACAATCAACAACCGCAAGAGCCGGATAGCGCTGAACAAGCTTAAGAATCATTAAAAGTTATAAATAAATAGAAAAAAATATTAAAAGGAAAACCAGATATGAAAAAGTTTTCACAAATTATTTCTGAAGTCGCAGAGCCAAGATCAGGCGACGAACAAAGATTTAAAGCAGCGCATGTTGTTACGAAAATAGGTCATCCTGTTGCACTAGATCATCAATTCACTGGTGAAGTTAAAGGAATTGGATCGTCGGCTCGTATTGCAGATCGTAAGAAAGGCGAAGACGAAGCAGCATATGATCCGTCTTATATCGAAAAAGATAAACAATTTAAAATGCCGCGCAATGTTGATGAGGCAACGGACCCTGTAAATAAAGACGAGTTAAAAGGTAAGCACAAAGATCGTAAAGATCAAGATATTGATAATGACGGTGACGTTGATTCTTCTGATGAATATTTACACAAGCGTCGCCAAGCAGTATCAAAAGCAATTTCAAAGTCATTATCAAAAAAGACTGAAGCCTCTGTAGAAGAATCCGCAGAACTAGAGGGGCTTGAAGAAGAACTGTCTGCAACCTGTGGATGCGGTTCTGATTGTGATCACTGCGGCGGTAAACATGATGTAGGTGAAATTAGTAAAAAGTGTTCTTGCTGTGATAATATGATTGAACCAAGCACAACAAGTGAGTCTGTAAAAATTGATGAAATCCTTGATACTCCAAAAGCGATGCAAAGCTACGATGCCAAAAACAGAGCAAGTTATGATAAAGCAGCAAGTTCAGCGGCAGCCAAGATTCTTCGAGGAAAAGATAAAGATGGCAATAGAGCAGATCACCGTCCTGAACTTAGAACAATGGCTAAAAGGAAAAAAGGCCAAACCATGCGCGATATGTTAGCAGTGAGAAGAACCTTTGCTAATTTGCGTAATGAAGAAGTTGAACTTGACGAAGCAACTATGTCACGTGTCGCAAAAGAACTCGAAACGTATGCACGTAAGAGTGGCGGCATCGATAAGATGGACTTCATGAAAGCGGCTATGATGATGAAGAAAGGTCAAACAGCACAACTGAAAAAGTTTGTTGATGACCTAGACACAGAGCCACGTGAAAAAATTCTTTCTTTGATGGACAAAGACACAGCCCGCCGTAAAGAATACAAAGCGGCTCAGAAGAAAATGCGTGAAGAAGTTGTAAATGAAGGCAGTTATGAACGATCAGGATATGGTAAGGGGCACCCTTTTGATCGTGGAGAAGCACATGTAGAAGCAGCGCGCCATCATGACATGGAGGCTGAAAAGCACGAAAAAGCACGTAACTTTGAAACAGCCGATCTTCATACAGCTGCTTCAAAAGCACATCAAAAAGCAGCTGACTATTTTTATAGACTTCATTCTAAACGTGAAAAGAGTGGTGGTACTGGTGTAGCATCTACCGTATCTAGCCGAGCAGCACATGATGCATCTCAGAAAGCTAATTCATTTAAAGAATCTGTAGAGCAAATCGATGAGATTTCTCGTAGTATGACACCAATGAGAAATAGATTTGGTGGAAATGTAGATCCTAAAAAGTTTGATACATATAAGAAACACATGAAAACACATAAGTTGGATGAACCAACGGTACGTATGATTCATCAAAATCCAGATGATGCTGAATCAAAGCGTATGATGAAGAATCCAAAGTATGCTCAGGCAGTAAATTTATATAAAAATTCTATGAAAGAATCTGTAGAATTGTCAGAAAATCCTATGGAAGAAAAGCCAATGATGATGAATGCATTGCGTTCTATGTCTCACAATATAATGGGTATTGCGCGTTACGTTCAGTCTACACAAGATCCTGAAGAGTGGTTTCAAAACAAATTAGCTGGTGTTGCAAAGGAAATGCAAACTCTTTACAGTTATGCAACAGCTGAAGTAATGGCTATGGGTGAAGAAGTAGAATTAGACGAAAGCCAAATTTGGCTTTTCGAAAGCCAAAAGGCAGCATTAGCAAAAGAACTTTCAAAAGCGTCTGCTACATCTGAAAAAGGTAAAAAAGCTGTAACTTTAAAGAAAGCACCTTGGGACGAACAAGTTGACGAAACCACTTTATCCGCAATTAAAAAACCAATCAATATGACAGGACCTGATGGCAAAACTCGTACTGTTTATAAATCAATAAAAAATAAACAGTACGACGATAAAGGTCAGGATAAGATTGTAGCGAATGAGGAAGTTGAGCAAATTGATGAAGCGTTTAAGCCTGGCATTATTAAATTTAAAAATAATCAATCTATGATTTTAAGTAAAGAAGACTCTGACATATTAAATAAAATGCTTAAAAAATTAACTTCTACTAATCGTAAAAAAATGGAAACGATTGCTATGAAAGATAAAAAAGGATTTGCAGAAATCTTAGAATTTGCAAAGGAAGCAATGTAATGATTTTAAAAGTATTAGGAAACTCTGTTAGCTTTACGACAGCAAACACAGTATCAGATTCAACGTTAGTAAGGCTTTATGCAGCTTCTGCTTCAAATGTAACCATTTCAGGTACTGTAAACGGTGGATTTACTATGGGTGCAGGAACTTCTGAAATTATTGAAAAAGCCGCGACCGATACTGTAGCAGGTTCAACAACATTGATAGCAACCCCAATAGCTTACAGACATTAATAATTATAAATATAAAACAAATGTAAAAACAGGAGTTTATCTTATGAAGTTAATTACCGAAATATTTAACGAAGACTGTTCGGTCGTTACTGAATCAACCGAAGATGGTAAGAAAAATTACTTCATTGAAGGTATCTTTATGCAAGGCGATATTCAAAATCGTAATGGGCGTTCATATCCGAGTAACATTTTAGATAAAGAAATGCAACGTTACAATAAGAATTTTGTTGAAACAAAAAGAGCTCTTGGTGAGCTTGGTCATCCAAATGGTCCTCAAATCAACGGCGAACGCGTTTCACATTTAATTACTGAAATGAAACGTGATGGATCAAACTTTATCGGAAAAGCAAAAATCCTTAGTACGCCAATGGGAGAAATTGTAAAAACTTTTATTGACGAAGGCGTGAAATGTGGAGTTTCAACACGCGGCCTAGGGTCTGTAAAACCAAGAAAAGATGGCGTCATGGAAGTGCAAGATGATTTCCATTTAGCAACAGTTGATATTGTGACAGATCCTTCAGGTCCAGACTGCTTTGTAAATGGAATTATGGAAAACACAGAATACTTTTATGATATTGCTTCAGGTACATGGAGACCTCAGGTTGCAGAACAGGCAATAGAAGAAATCGTTAAAGAAGTAAAACAAACTTATAAACGTACCGTGAGAGTTATTGATGAATCTCATGCCACGAAATTATTTGAAAAGTTTATATCTTCATTAAGAAATTAATTTTTATAAATAAATGGATATGAAACACGAATCCAAATTAAAAGGAGAGTAATATGTCAGAATTAGATGAAAAATTCGTTGCAGACGACGGTATTTCTACTGTTCCTGATGCAGTCCCCGGAGAAGGTGGCGAAATCAAGAAAAAGAAAGCCGACGTTAAAGCAAAAGCAGACCCAAAAGCAGATAATATCGAGGATATGGTAAAAACTCCGCAAGGTAAAGCCGATACAAAGGCTCCATCCCGTAAAGCAGATAAAGCAATGGGCGAGTCTGAAGAAACAACTGAAGAAGTAGAAGTAATTGAAGAAGAAATTATTTCTGTAGAAGAATCCATTTCACAAATGTTCGATGGTATGGATCTATCAGAAGACTTCAAATCTAAAGTAACTTTAGTATTTGAAGCTGCCGTAAATGAAGCTACAAAGGCACGGGTTGAAGAAGCTGTTGCTAAGCTTGAAGAAGATAGCGATAGACAATTACAAGAAGCAGTCGAAGAAGGTATTAATGGTATCATTGAAAACCTAGACTCTTATCTTGATTATGTTGTCCAAGAATGGATGACAGAAAATGAACTTGCTATTGAAACAGGCATTAAAGTTGAAATGGCAGAGTCCCTGATGGATGGACTTAAAGAGCTATTCACTGAACATAATATTGAGGTTAACGAAGAGACTGTTGATGTAGTTACTCAACTTGAAGAACAAGTGGCGGAATTACAAACTCAAGCAAACGAAGCTATTAATACTAATATTGAGCTTGGTAAAGAAATTAATTCGTTAAAAGCATCAAAAGTATTTGATGAAGTATCAGAAGGATTGACTGTCTCACAAAAAGAGAGATTGAAAACTCTGTCTGAAAAACTGGATGATGAAGATCTTGAATCTTATAAAGGCGATCTTAACACACTTAGAGAATCATTCTTTAAGAAAGATAAAGTCGTCGTAAATGAGAATGCAGAAGAAGAGGAAATTGTGCTAGAAGAAGATCAGCCCAAAAAACAAGTTTCTCAATATTCTACAGTTCAGGCTTTAATTGAAGCTCTAGACGCCAAATCATAAGTATTCGCATTAGTGAAACAAACAAAATTATAAATAAACTCAGTTGATAACAAAAGAAAATAAGGAGAGACAAAAATGAGTCAATCTACTAATAAAGCACTTGTTGAAAAGTGGGGTCCTCTTCTTGAGCACTCATCTTTCGCACCAATTCAAGACGAGCACAGAAAAGCAGTTACTGCTACTCTTCTTGAAAACACAGAAAAAGCTTTAGCTGAAACTGGTGATCAGTCAGTTAATATGACATCACTACTTCAAGAAGCGCCAACAAACGCAGCCGGTACAGGTGGTTTTGGTTCAGGCGCCGGTGCATCACCGGTAGCAGGTTATGACCCAGTACTGATTTCATTGGTACGTCGTTCAATGCCAAACTTGATGGCATATGATATTGCAGGCGTTCAGCCAATGACTGGTCCAACTGGCCTGATCTTTGCAATGCGTTCAAACTACAATGCACAATCAGGTAACACTGCACAGGAAGCTTTCTATAATGAAGCTGATACAGACTTCTCTGGTACAGGTACTCATTCCAGTACAACAGGATCTGCATACGGTGGTGTTTCAACAGGTACTGGCCTTACTACTACAGCGGCTGAAGCCCTGGGTGATGGAAACGGTACAAACTTTGCAGAGATGGCGTTAGCGATCGAAAAAGTTACTGTATCTGCAAAATCACGTGCGTTGAAAGCGGAATACACAACTGAGCTTGCTCAGGATTTGCGCGCCGTACACGGTCTTGACGCAGAAGGCGAACTCGCAAATATTCTTCAGTCAGAAATCTTGGCTGAAATTAACCGCGAAGTTGTTCGTACAATTTATACATCTGCGGTAACAGGCGCAGCTGGTGCTGATTCACCTGGTACGTTTGATCTTGACATTGACGCAAATGGTCGTTGGTCAGTTGAAAAATTCAAAGGCCTGATGTTCCAAATCGAGATTGAAGCCAATGCAATCGCAAAAGCTACTCGTCGGGGCAAAGGTAACATCGTTATCTGTTCTTCTGATGTTGCATCAGCTTTACAGATGGCCGGTGTTCTTGATTACGCTCCAGCGCTGAATGGTAATGCACTTTCAGTTGATGACACAGGCAACACATTTGCTGGTGTTCTTAACGGTCGTTACAGAGTGTATATTGACCCATATGCAGGTACCAACTATTTGGTCGTAGGTTATAAAGGTGCAAGCGCATTTGATGCAGGCTTGTTCTATTGCCCATACGTTCCATTGCAAATGTACCGCGCAGTTGGAGAAAACAGCTTCCAACCAAAAATCGGGTTCAAAACTCGCTATGGTATGGTTGCAAACCCATTCGCATTTGGTTCAACTCGTTCAGCTGGCGCTCTTACCGCCAACAAAAACGTGTACTACCGTCGCGTATACGTATCCAACTTGTTCTAATAAGAAGTCGGAAAAAACCGAACAAAACTGGGGGATCAAAGATCCCCCTTTTTTTATATTGATGATTTTTCGTGTTTTGGTATTTCGTTTTCAGGTAAACAAGCTATAGCAGTTATTGTGTCATTAAACCCTGCTATGGCAATTACTTCAATTGCAAGTGTTGACGCATTACTAGGATTATTTACGTAAACTATACACTCATCACGAGTTTCAAAGGTTTTTCCTTTCATAGCAAACGGTTCTATGTTTGCCATAAAAAATACTATAAACCAAATCACACTCCTAACGCTTCTAAATACATTTGTGTTATTGCGTTTTCGTTATCCACATCATCACGATTACGTTTACGAATAGCAATAACTTTACGCAAAACTTTTGTGTCATAGCCACGACTTTTAGCTTCTTGCATAACATCTTTTTGCGCGTCTTGTAAATCCTGCTTTTCGGTTTGCAATCGTTCGTAGCGTTCAACAAAAGAACGAAGCTCATCCGCTGTTACTTGATAACTATCTTGACTCATAATATAATCTCCTGCTGTTGTAAATTTCATATCACCCATATCACGATTAACAGCTTCAAATGACGGGTAACCTTTTTCAAATACAGGCGCTTCCATTACTTTTTCACTAGCTGATTACAAACGACACCAGGTTGTGTATCAGTTTTTCCTTGTGAAATATAATCTTTTCCTTCAACGAATTCAGGATACGGTTCTCGGCATCCACCTTCAATTCGTTCCCATGTATATCCGTCAGCTCTTTTTTCAGCTTCCATTTCTAAAAATTCATGATTATCATGCATAAACAGCATTAAAACAATTGCAAAACCCATAATATTTCTCTCCTTATGATACTTGAATAGCAATATATATACATAGACCAAGGATTGTTAATTTACCCCAATCTAAATCAAAGTCGGTACCTTCACCGTATTTTTTCTTAAACTCACTTATTTTCATTTTTTAATCCTCACAATGATTGCATTTTTTTTCCTACGTCCGCCATCCTACAGCTAAAGGCCCATTCGTTATCGTACCACGCTAACACTCTAACCATTCGTTTATTTACAACTCTAGTTTGTTGAGGAGCAAAGATGCAGCTCTCAATCGTAGTATTAAAATCGCTACTTACTAAAGGAAGTTCTTCGTAACCAATGATACCTTTGAAACCATTTTGACTTGCAAGAGACATTGTGTCATTAATAAGTTCTTCGGTTACATCTGTATTTAAATTAACTGTAAGATCCACACAGCTTACGTTTTGAGTTGGAACGCGTATAGCGCTACCCATTATCTTACCTTCAAGCTTTGGATAAACGTGTTTTAAAGCTTTAGCAGCTCCAGTACTTGTTGGTATCATATTAGATCCAGCAGCACGAGCTCTATACATATCCCTATGTCTTCTATCAATAGTTCCTTGGTCACCAGTAAAACTATGAACCGTGGTCATTTGTCCGCTTTCAATTCCAAAAGCTTGATCTAATACTTTTACGAGTGGAGCTAAACAATTAGTCGTACAACTAGCGTTGCTTACAATTTTATCTGATGATTTTAATTCATTATCATTTACACCATATACGACCGTTCTATCTACATTGACTGCTGGAGCACTAATTAAGACCTTTTTTGCTTTACCATAATTAATGTGATGAACCGCAACATCTCCGTCATTATAAGCACCGGTACATTCAAATACTATATCAACATCATTCCAAGTTAAAAATTTATTATCACGTGAATGACTCCAGCTTATCTTGTACGTTAAATCTTCTCTGGGTGTAAACCTTCCATGAACACTATCATATTTTAAAAGGTGAATATTTTGTTCTGGATCTCCACTAGCGTTTATTTGTACAAGTTCCATGTCGTCTCTGTCTTGCATGATATGCCGAGCAAGACATCGACCAATCCTACCAAAACCGTTTATACCAACTCTCATGTTTTACTCATTTTTAATTTAAACATCTTGTAACCAATCCTTTATAAGTCCAAAAGAGCTTGTAAGAAAATATATTGAAATGTGAGCAAAAAATACTCCAGCAAGCACTTCATAACCTAACTTATACATATTATACGTAGACGCAAAATACATAACAGCCACTAATAATCTTAAAGTATATACTTCTTTAGGTGGTATTTGTATCTCGCTGGTCGCTGATCTAGAAATAAGAGATGCTGCACCAATTGTTTGAAGAAGCACAAGCCAACAAGCCATACCCATGACTATATATGTAGGCCATATAATACTTTGGTTGGAAAGCACTAAAGCACTTGCTTGTATTAATGCGTTTCCAATTGCCAGCTTATGATTTCTTGAAAACATTAATACATTCCGCCTGGAATAAAATGCATATCAACAAGGATAAGGAGTAGGCCAAGCCATACTCCCCAAAAGATTACCTTCTTAGTATCCATTATGCAGCCTCTGCCATTTCTACCGCAAGGTTAAGAGCATCAACTTTACGTTTTGCATTTGCACCAAACCATGCTGAATTCATACGGCTATC